>Ga0153924_1000034_pt1 | contig 114254 bp, 106 predicted proteins | sample TSNJ008MetaG_FD_104709 | JGI IMG/M metagenome (GOLD analysis project Ga0153924, IMG submission 104709) | Attine ant fungus gardens microbial communities from New Jersey, USA - TSNJ008 MetaG | ecosystem: Host-associated > Fungi > Mycelium > Unclassified | place: USA: New Jersey, Wharton State... | reverse complement strand
ATATTATTTTAATAGAAACCCATAAAAAATTCAATGGAACCATCTTCTTTCAACAAAATTCTTTTAATTATTTATAAAATTTTAACAATTATTAAAGACATCGAAACAAATCTATGATATACTATGGTTTTAATCAGGGCTGTCTGCTCATACTAGAAACATATAGGAGTGAAAGAGATGGAACAATATTATGAGTCGCCATAGAAAAACCGTATTGCAGATGCTTTTTCTGCTATTACTGATGGGGCTTACCTTTTATATGATTTTGCGGGGACGTGACCTGCGCATAATCTGGGAATTGATCTTGTCTACCCGTAAGAGGTACCTCGTGCTGGCTACCCTTTCCATGCTGCTGTATATCTTCTGCGGCGGCTGGTGCCTGCGTATACTTTTCCGTGGCCTGGGACAGCATATGTCCATTTGGAAGTGCTTTAAGTATTCCTTTGTGGAATTTTATTTTAGTGCCATTACCCCTTCCAGCACAGGGGGCCAGCCGGTACAGCTGGTCTATATGAAGAAAGACGGATATTCTTTTTCCGATTCTTCCGTATTTGTACTGACCGTAACCGCTTTATACAAAACTGCCTTTTTACTGCTGATCCTGGTGTTCTTCACCTTGAACGCCGGTTTTATGGCAGATAAGATCCATGCCACGAGATTCCTGTTTTATCTGGGTCTCTTCCTAAATGTAGTATTAATTGCTGCCCTGTGCTTTTTACTGTTTTCCAAGCAGCTGATCCACTCCTTAAGTGCCGTAGCCCTGAAGCTGCTAGAGAAACTGCACTTTCTGAAGAATGCAGAGAAGAAGATCCGCGGCTTAGATGAGAAGCTGGCGCAGTACAATGCCTGCGCCCATTTCATTAAGAGCCATCCCCAGGTTGTCCTCAGAACCTTTTTGGTTCTGCTGCTCCAGCGCCTGTCGATCCTGGTCGTACCATACCTGGTCTACCGCGCCTTTGGTCTTCATGGCTATAGTGCAATACAAATTATCAGTATACAGCTTTTACTGAATCTCTGTGTGGATATGATTCCGATTCCTGGTGCGGTCGGCATTAGCGAAAAGGTCTTCCTGATCCTGTTTAGCCCTATATTCGGCGAACGGTTTCTATATTCCGCTGTTCTGATTTCCCGTGGAATCAGCTTCTACCTGATGGTCTTTCTGTCAGGAGTCATGATTTCCGGTGTGCAGCTTCTCGACATTCTTAACACAAAGCGGCACAACAAAAATGACATTACACCAGGAGGAACCACTAGACATGATCGGATATTATAACTATTCTGTCATCCTGACTTATATTGGCCTTGGCTCTGCTATTTTGGGTATGACCCAGGCCCTGGAGCGCAATCCCCGGGTTGCGATTCTCTGCCTGATGATCTGCGGACTCTGTGATATGTTTGATGGTGCCATTGCCCGTACCTGTAAGCGGACGGAAGATGAGAAGAGCTTTGGCATCCAGATCGACTCACTCTGTGATCTGGTCTGCTTCGGTGTTTTCCCTGCGATCATTGGCTACGGACTGGGCATCCGCTCGTTCGGAGGCTACTGCTGTATGTTTTTTTATGTACTGGCTGCCGTAATCCGTCTGGGCTATTTTAATGTGCAGGAAATGAACCGGGTCTCTAATGAAGAGGGCAAACGCACTTATTATCTGGGACTGCCGGTGACAAATGTCTCCTTACTGATCCCCGCCTTCATGCTGATTGATATTTTCACGAAGCGTTCCTTTGTCCGCTTCTACAATGTAGGGCTGGTTCTCTTGGGAATTGCCTTCTTAAGCAAGCTTCGCGTGAAAAAACTCTACATGCATGGGCTGGTTGCTACCGCTGCCCTGGGTGCCGTGATTTTCTTCCTGATCTTTAAATACGGAGGTTCGATCGTATGCTTACCTATCTCTACCACACCCGTTTAGGACGTTGTCTTTTAAAAATCCTGACATGGCCTGCCCTGTCAGGATTCGTGGGCAGATTCCTGGACTCAAAGGCTTCCCGCCGGCTGATTCCCGGCTTTATCCGCAGGAATCAGTTGGACCTCACCGATTACCGGCCGGAGAACTGGTCCTCCTTTAATGCCTTCTTTGTCCGCGGCCTGAAGCCGGGAAGGCGTCCTATTGACCGGGATCCTTCTGCCTTCATTGCCCCCTGTGACGGGCTGCTGAGCGTATATTCCATACGCCCGGATCAAATTCTCCTGATCAAAAATTCTTATTATACAACTGCCTCTCTGCTGCAAAGCCGAAAGCTGGCAGAACAGTTTGCCGGAGGACAATGTCTGATCTTCCGCCTAACCCCCTCTCACTACCATCGGTACTGTTACCCGGATAGCGGGAGAAAGAGCAGAAACCGGGTAATTCCGGGTGTTTTGCACACAGTTCAGCCCATTGCGACGGATGCCTGCAAGGTCTATCAGATGAACAGCCGGGAATATACCATTCTGCGTACGAATCACTTTGGTGATATGGTGTTTATGGAAGTGGGGGCTATGCTGGTAGGACGTATTCAGAATTATCATCAGGCCGGGACTTTTCGCCGCGGCCAGGAGAAGGGACGATTTGAGTTTGGTGGCTCCACAATCGTGGTATTGTTAAAGAAGGATAGCGTAAAGCTGCAAGAAGAAATCCTGGCAGCCTCCGCTAATCACCTGGAATACCCGGTGCACATGGGCAGTCGATTAAATTAATGGATCAAGAAACCGCTTCCATCCCTGAAGCGGTTTTATTTAGAAAAAATCTCTTATATAAATACTTTTTAATTCATCTTCCAGGGATTTTCCAAGCAGTTCCAGGCGTTCATGTACTTTACAAACCTTATTGTATTTTTGCTTCCATATACATTCATATTTCGGATCCATACAGGCATTTAAGTACTGGTTCTCACCGACTGCGTGTAACACATCATAAAGAGTAGCCTCCCCCAGCCGGTCCGTGCATCGGCAGCCGCCTCGTGCTCCGCGCATAATCCTAATAAGTCCGGCAATCTCCAGCTTCTTCAGGATCTTATAGGCAAACTGATTCGGGACGGCTTCACGTTCACAAATGTCGCCGACTGTTCTTAATTCTCCATCTGACAACTCACGAAGAATTCGTAATGCATAATCACTTTCTCTTGTTAAAAGCATTTTATGCCTCCTTGCTGTTTTTCCCATCTGATTATCTGATTATTGTACTTGCCTGACCCCCACTTGTCAAGCCAATCCGAAATTATTGCCCGCTTTCATTACTAAAGTGGTCTCATTTCGTTCTTTTTTTCTCTCCTTGAACTGGACTGGTCAATTTTATTGAAACTGGACATTTTAAAAGGGGCAATTTTTGTATATTCTATTTCTATGCCTATTTTGGAAAGAAGGGAAATAAATTGAATGCTACGACACAAACCGCAAAACAAATCACCGTTCATGCACTGGCCATCGCCTTTGTCTGTGTTTCAACGATGCTGATTCAGATCCCGATTCCTTTGGGATATATGCACTTGGGGAATGCCTGCATTTTATTGGCAGGCGTATTTTTCGGCCCGGTAACGGGTTTGCTGGCAGGCGGTATTGGGTCTGCCATGGCCGATCTCCTCACCGGTTATACACAGTGGGTACTGCCCACGCTATTAATCAAGAGCCTGATGGGCTTCCTGATCGGCTGGATCGCCCGGTCAAAGGGAAGGGTTCGGATGTCTGCTATCCAGACATTTCTGGCCTGCTTCGCCGGCATGGCCGTTATGATCCTCGGGTATTTTCTGGCGGGCGCCTTGCTGTACGGCAGCCTGTATACCGGCGCACTGCAGATTCCGGAGCTGGTTCTGGAGGCGGTCCTGGGAACGCTCCTCTTCTATTCCTTCGGGCTGATTCTGGATAAAGCCGGGATTAACCGCTTATTAGACCTGGATCGTTAGTGTACTGTACCTTCAAATTTTCAATAGGAGAGGAATACATGAATACATCCCATAACCGGCAGAAGAAAGTTGCCGTCATTAATGACTTATCGGGTTTTGGCCGCTGCTCCATCGCAGTCGCTCTTCCCATTATATCGATGTTAAAGGTCCAGTGCTGCCCGCTGCCCACTTCCATCTTTTCTAATCACACCGGATTTCCCAGCTACTTTTTTGACGATTATACCGGTAAGATGGAGCTTTATATGGAAGAGTGGACGAAGCTGGGACTGCAATTCGACGGAATCAGCACCGGCTTTCTTGGTTCCAGGGAACAGATCCGGATCGTCACCCGTTTCTTTCAGGAATTCGGCCGGAAGGACAACATCATACTGGTCGACCCCGTCATGGGGGACTATGGGCGTCCTTACCCCACTTACACAACAGAAATGTGTAAAGAAATGAAAAAGTTGGTTTCATATGCCGATATTCTGACTCCGAATTTAACAGAGGCCTGTATCTTAACAGATACCCCTTATAAAGAGGAAAAATGGAAAGTGGCGGAGATTGCCGCTATAGCAGAAATTTTAAGCGAAAAGGGACCTTCCAAAATCGTAATTACCGGTATTCCCCAGGGTGAGTTTATTGCGAACCTCTGTTATGAACGGGGGGAAGAGATAAAGCTGCTGCGCACCCACAGGATCGGCACCCAGCGCTCCGGCACCGGTGATATCTTCGCTGCCATTATTGCGGCCGATGCGGTAAACGGCGTACCTTTCCGGGAATCCGTGAAAAAGGCTTCCAATTTTATTAAGAAATGCATCTTGCGTTCCATTGAAATGGATCTGCCCCTGACCGACGGGGTATGTTTTGAAGAATTATTGGCAAAGCTGCATTGAGGACACTTCCGAACAACTTTTATCCGAAGGAGCATAAATACCATGACGATTTTATATGAAGTCCATGATAACCTATACGTTAACCTGACCAACCAATGCCCTTGTGCCTGCACCTTCTGCCTGCGGCAGACCAGAGATTCTATTGGGAATTCCGGCAGGCTATGGTTGGAACATCCGCTAACGCTGGAGGAGGTCCTTGCGGAATTCCGGAATTTCGATATGAGAAAATACCGAGAAGTCGTATTCTGCGGCTTCGGCGAGCCTACGGAGGCTCTTGAGATACTGCTGGACACCGCCCGATATGTGAAGGAGCACTACAAAAAGCCCATCCGTATTAATACCAATGGGCTGGGTGATCTGATCCATGGGCGCGCTATCGCGCCGCTGTTTCAGGATCTGATCGATAGCGTATCCATCAGCCTGAACACTCCCGACGCTGCCCGCTACCATGAGCTGGTACGCTCTAAATTCGGTGACTGCTCCTATGAGGCTATGCTGAAATTCGCTAAGGATTGCACCCGGTATGTGCCCCATGTGGTACTGACCACCGTGGCCACCACCCTGACGGCAGCGGAAGAAGCGGAATGCCAGAAGCTCTGTGACGGCCTCGGCGTCACTTACCGGATCCGGCCCTGGGAGGACTAGTGTGACCCACACTAGAACCAGATTACCCTCCTTAGGCCTCTGCAAACAGCAAGCCATTAATCAGCAGCCAGTTTGCCCGGAAGGGCCGCATCAGATTCCAATAACCGATTCCATAGCATCCGCGGGAAGACGCCAGGCGCACCTTCTCCCGGATGCTTCTTACATCCTCGAACCAGACTTCATGCTGAATTTCGTCCTTCCAGTAATAGAAGAAGGGGCTTTTGGCCGTATCATCCCACTCGATGACTGCTCCGTACTGTGCGGCAATCTGCACAGCCTCCACATTTCCGATGGTCGTGGCTTTTGTAACGCCTCTTTGATAAGGCAGCGGCCAGTCGTAGCCATAATTCGGAATCCCCAGGTAGATCTGATCCGGTGTGATTTCCGTAATTGCGTAATCCAGTACCCTTTCCACTTGATTTAACGGTGCTACCGCCATTGGAGGCCCATAGGTATATCCCCATTCATACGTCATCAGAAACACAAAATCCGCATTCTTTCCCAGATTCGCATAATCCATTCCCTCATAGAGAAGCCCCTCCTGATCTGCGGCAATCTTTGGGGCAAGGGCTACCGATACCTGAAATCCCTGTGCATTCATAGCGGTCCGCAGCTTTCCTACAAAGGCTGTATAATTATCCCGGTTATCCGCAGGAATATACTCAAAGTCCACGTCCACGCCGCCATATTGCTTTGTTTCTACCGTCTCCAGAAGATTGTCAATCAGTGTCTGCTGTACTGCGTCATTACTCAGGACGGCGGATATCAGGTTACTGTTAAAGTTTCCCTGATCCGTCAAAGGTGTCAGCACCAGAATCGGCTCCACTCCAAACTCCAATGCCTGATTAATCAATACGTCCTCATTGGGGGGCGGGATCAATTCTCCTTCCACCGTAAAGCCGTAAGAGAACACCATCAGCTCGCTGAGATACAGAAGCTGTTCCCGCAGAAGGGCTGTTTCAATGAAGGTATACGCATAACCCATCACCTGCATATTGTCCAATAATTCATCGTCAAAGCGGATTACCAGTGTCTCTCCGGGCTGAATTACGGCCTGCTGTAATAAGTAAGGATTATTGCGGTATAGCTGGTTCTGTGAGATCCCATACTGCTCTGCAATGGAAGCCAGGGTATCGCCTGCCTGTACCACATGGGTGGTCTCCGGGTTCAGAACCAAAATCGCCTGTCCCGTTACCAGCGAATTCTGCTCAGCTAACTGATTGTCATAGATCAGGCGCTCCTCTGATACCTCATACTGCTCTGCAATAGACGCTGCTGTTTCTCCTGCCGCTGCTACATGAATAATCATAAAAAATCCCCCTTTGCCCTAGTGTATTCCACAAGTCAAAGGGGAATGATTCCAAACTCTCAGATTTTCTCAAACTGTTCTACATCTACTATGAAAACGGTAGCTCCGCCGACTTCCACCGGTACCATAGTGCTGCTCGCCACAATCGGCGTCTCTGCGTAAGGCAGGGTACACATCATCTGCTTGCGCTTGCCGCACTCCTCCCGCAGGATCTGCAGCACTTCATCCACCTTCTCCTTCGGCGTGCCGATCATCAAAGTGGCATTGCCCTTCCGCAGAAAGCCGCCGGTAGTCGAAAGCTTCGTCACCATAAAAGCATGCTGGTTCAGTATCTCAATCACATTGTCCGCATCCTGGGACTGGATAATTGCATAAACCATCTTCATCGCATCGCTCTCCTTCCATCCAATAATGGCTTTTCTTTATTTTACTATATTTGAAATAAAAATGCAGTAAAAATTTTTACAATCTGAGAGATGCTATTGCATAGAACTCTTCATACTTTGGATTAGTGCAGCCAGATGGACACCGGCACCCATCCCATACTGCGCCACGAGACGCACCAGGGCACTGCCCACAATTACACCGTCTGCCATCGCCGCAAAAGTACCGGCCTGCTCCGGGGTACCAACTCCGAACCCAACTGCCACGGGCAGGTCGGTATACTGCCGGATCTCCCGAACCATCCCGGGAACATCCGCGGTAATACTGCCGCGGACGCCGGTTACGCCCAGGGAGGACACCTGATAGAGGAAGCCTTCGGCTTCCTTTGCAATTCTGGCTACCCGTTCCTTTGAAGTGGGGGCCACCAGGGTTACGACCTCTACCTGGAAGCGGGCTGCCACTTCCTTCACCTCTCCCTGCTCTTCAAAGGGAAGATCCGGAATGATAATCCCGCAGATACCGATCTCCTCGCATCGGGCAAAGAAGCGCTCATAGCCATAAACAAACACCGGGTTCACATATGTCATAAAAACCATGGGAATTCGCATCTGATCCCGGATCGAAGCTACCATGCAAAAGATCCCTTCCAGATCGGCACCGGCTTCCAGAGCCCGGACACTGGCGGCCTGGATTACCTCTCCCTCCGCAATGGGATCGGAAAAGGGTATTCCAATTTCGACCAGATCCGCACCTGCTTCCTGTGCTGCCAACAGCAGCTCTCCCGAAGTCTCCAGGTCCGGATCACCTGCCATTAAATAGGCTACAAAGGCTTTTTTATTCTGAAATGCATCTGCGATTCTACTCATATATTTCTTCCCCCTTATATCTGGCAATTGCTGCCACATCCTTATCCCCGCGGCCAGACAGACAGATCACAAGGATCTGATCCTGATTCATAGTGGGTGCCAGTTTTATAGCATGGGCCATAGCATGGGCCGACTCAATGGCAGGAATAATGCCTTCTGTCCGGGATAGAGTTTCAAAGGCCTCCACCGCCTCATCGTCGGTGACCGGTACATATTCTGCCCGTCCGACGCTGTGAAGGTAAGCGTGCTCCGGTCCGATTCCCGGATAATCCAGTCCGGCGGATATGGAATACACCGGTGCAATCTGGCCGTATGCATCCTGACAGAACAGGCTCTTCATTCCATGGAAAATCCCTGTAGATCCCTTCGCCATTGTGGCGGCATGCTGCTCTGTGTTAATCCCTTTACCGGCAGCCTCGCAGCCAATCAGCCGCACACCGGTGTCTTCTACGAAATGATAAAAGGCTCCCATGGCATTGGAGCCGCCGCCCACACATGCCAGGACGGCATCCGGCAGCTTTCCTTCTCTTTCCATAAGCTGAGCCTTTGTTTCCCGGCTGATTACACTCTGAAAATCTCTTACAATCTCCGGAAAAGGATGAGGACCCATTACCGACCCCAGCACATAATGAGTGTCTTCAATCCGGCGGGTCCATTCCCGCATGGTTTCGCTGACAGCATCCTTCAGCGTCATAGTGCCGGAGGTTACCACATTCACCTTTGCCCCCAGCAGCTTCATCCGATATACGTTTAAAGCCTGCCGGTCCGTGTCCTCCTTGCCCATGAATACTTCACATTCCATCCCCATCAGGGCAGCCGCCGTAGCGGTAGCCACGCCGTGCTGACCGGCACCGGTCTCGGCAATTACACGGGTCTTCCCCATTTTCTTAGCCAACAGTACCTGGCCCAGTACATTGTTGATTTTATGAGAGCCGGTGTGGTTCAGATCTTCCCGTTTCAGGTAAATCTTCGCCCCGCCCAGCTTCCGGGTCAGGTGCTCTGCGAAATACAGTCTCGAAGGGCGCCCTGCGTAGTCATCCAGCAATCCCGACAGTTCCCGCTGAAACGCAGGATCTGCCTGATACCGGCGGTAAGCTGCTTCCAGCTCCTGTACCGCGCTCATCAATGTCTCCGGAATATATTGCCCTCCATAGATTCCAAATCGTCCTTTTTGCATTTATTTTATCTCCCTTACATTTTGTATGAATTCCTCTATCTTTTGCCGGTCCTTCCAGCCATCGGTCTCCACACCACTGCTCACATCCACACAATAAGGGCGCAGCAGGCGGATGGCATCCGCCACATTCGCTGCCTCCAGGCCGCCTGCCAGAAAATAGGGCCGGCCACAAAATCCCTCTAACAGATGCCAGTCAAAAACGGTGCCGCTGCCGCCGCGTGTCGCACAAGCCGTATCAAAGAGCAGATAATCTGCTCCCTTCGGCAATCCCGCAATCCCGTTTTGGACTGCCACTGAACGGATCACCGGCTGGGATATCCTCCGCTTTAAATCCTGGATATAATCCTCATCTTCCTCGCCGTGCAGCTGCACACAGTCAATGACTTTCTGGCGGCAAATCCCGGCAATCCACGCAGGATCCTGGTTCACAAATACCCCTGCCGCCTGAATCAGCGGATGCAGATGCGCCTTCAGGACAGAAGCTGTCTCTGGCTGAATCTGCCGTTTACTCTCTGCAAAGACAAAACCCACATAATCCGGCAGGCAGCGGTTCACCGCCTCCACATCCTCCATGCGCCGCAGACCGCAGATTTTCACCTTCGTCATGACACGGCTCCTTTCAGCGCCCGCAGGCAGGCCCTTCGATCCGGCGCCCGCATAAGTGCCTCTCCCACCAAAACGGCATCGACAACATTCTCCTCCAGCAGCCGTACATCTTCCGGTGTATAAATGCCGCTCTCTGAGACAAACAGAATGTCCGGCGGTACCAGATGGCGCAGGCGGATACTTCTTCCCGGATCCACTGTGAAAGTCTTCAGATCCCGGTTATTCACACCAATGATCCGGGCTCCGGCCTCCAGCGCTCCTGCAAGTTCTTCTTCATCGTGAACTTCCGTAAGACAGGAAAGGCCCAGCTCCCCGGCATATTCCAGATAAGCCGCCAGCTCTTCCTGCTTCAGCACGGAGCAGATCAGCAGGATCGCATCTGCCCCCAGACAGGCCGCCTGCCGGATCTGGCAGGGATCTATGATAAAATCCTTCCTGAGCAGCGGAATATCTACTTGCTCTCGGATCTCCGCCAAGTATCGGTCCTCTCCCTGGAAGTAATCCGGCTCCGTCAGGACGGAAATAGCGGCAGCTCCCGCCGCCTCATAATCTCCGGCTATTTCCAGGTACGGGAAATCCGGCGCGATTAGCCCCTTGGAAGGGGAGGCCTTCTTGACCTCACAGATAAAGGACATTCCCGGCTGACGAAGGACTGCCTCAAAGGCAAAAGCAGGACGGCGGCGCTCCGGCAGCACCGCTTTGGATATCACCGTCTTTTCCCGTTCCACACGCACTCTGGCCGCCGCGACAATTTCGTCCAATATGGTCATGCCGCCACCTCCTGGCTCAGCTTTGCGAATTCCTCCAGCTTCCTCATCGCCAGGCCGCTGTCAAGCAGCTCCTGCGCCAGGCGCACACACTCCCGCATAGTGATCCGGTTCATGCCCATATATAAGCAGCAGGCCGCATTTATTACTACCGTATCCCGCTTAGGGCCTTTCTCTCCGCTAAGGATCCGGCGGGCGATCTCTGCATTCTCTCCGGGATCTCCTCCCACAAGTTCCTCCGGCCGGCAACGTGTCAGACCAAACTGCTCCGGCGTAACGAAATAGCTGTTTAAGCGTCCGTCTGCCACTTCACAGATGGTAGACGCCCCCGTCAAAGTAATCTCGTCCATGCCGTCATGACCGTGAACCACCATGGCACGTTTTACCCCGAGATTGGCTAATACATTGGCCAGCGGCTCCACCAGGTTCTCATCGTAGACACCCAGCAGCTGCAGGTTCGCCCCTGCCGGATTAGCCAGCGGTCCCAGGATGTTAAAGATCGTCCGCACCCCCAGCTCCTTGCGTACGTGGGCTACATGCTTCATGGCTGAGTGGTATACCTGGGCCAGCATAAAGCACATGCCGATCTCTCCCAGAATCTTCTCACTCTGGGCCGCCGTCAGGTTAATATTCACGCCCAGAGCCTCCAGCAGGTCTGCGCTTCCACATTTACTGGATATGCTGCGATTACCGTGCTTTGCCACCGGCACACCGCCGGCAGCCGCCACAAAGGCTGATATGGTAGAAATGTTAAAGCTGAACATCTCATCGCCGCCGGTCCCCACAATATCCAGCACATCGGTCTGGGGCGTGAGCTTCAGGCATTTTTCCCGCATGACCTCGGCACAAGCCGTAATCTCCTCGATTGTCTCTCCTTTTAGCCGCATAGCCGTCAGAAAAGAACCCATCTGAGCGTCGGTGGCGCCGCCCTCCATCATCTGAAGCATCACCTCACGGGCTGCCCCCAGGGTCAGGTCCCCGCCTGTACACAATGTATGAATTGCCTGACTAATCATGGCTGTAACCTCCTGTCTGAATAAAGTTTCGAATAATCTGTGCTCCATGGGGCGTTAAAATGGATTCCGGGTGGAACTGCATACCGTACAGCTCATGATCCCGGTGCTTCACGCCCATCACCTCCCCATCGCCATCCTCCGCAATAACCAGCAGCTCGTCAGGCAGGGAATTCCGCCGGACCGCCAGGGAATGGTAACGTCCTGCTTCGATCAGGGGCGGAAGCCCGCGGAACAGCGGCATGCCGTTTGCAATATGCACAGTGCTTTTCTTACCATGCATCAGCGTTTTAGCATAAGTCACTTCTGCTCCCAGGGATTCACAAATTGCCTGATGGCCCAGGCAAATTCCCAGAATCGGCATTTGGCCGGCCATTCGCCGGATAAGCTCCTCGCAAATTCCCGCCTCCGCCGGACGCCCCGGCCCAGGTGAGAGAATCAGGTGGGAAGGCTGCATGGCTTCGATTTCCGCTATTGTCACTTCATCGTTGCGCACCACCCGGATGTCCGGTTGGATTTCCCCTGCCAGCTGATACAGGTTATAGGTAAAGCTGTCATAGTTGTCGATTAGTAAAATCATATTTTTTCTCCCTTTCCATGCTCCAATGCCCGAATGATTGCTCTGGATTTATTAATCGTCTCCTCATACTCCTTCTCCGGCACGCTGTCGGCCACGATTCCCGCACCTGCCTGCACGAAAATCTTGCTATTCTTCACGACTGCCATGCGGATCCCAATACACATATCCATATTGCCGGTAAAGTCAATATAACCAATGGCCCCTCCATAGACACCCCGGCGAATGCCTTCCAGCTCATCAATGATCTCACAAGCCCTCTTCTTCGGCGCGCCGGACAGGGTCCCCGCCGGCAGGGTGGCTCCAATGGCGTCCAAAGCATCCTTCCCTTCTTGCAGCTGTCCGTTCACTCGGGAAGCAATATGGCTTACGTTCGAAAACCGCTTCACCTGCCGGTATTCGCTGACCGTTACACTGCCGAATTTACTAACCTTCCCCAGATCATTCCGCCCCAGATCCACCAGCATATCGTGCTCCGAGAGCTCCTTCTCGTCCTGCAGCAGGCTTTCAATCAAAGCCTCATCTTCTGCTTCATCCGCGCCGCGCGGACAGGTCCCCGCCAGAGGATAGGTACTGAGTTTTCCCTCTTTCAGGGAAATCAGTGTCTCCGGCGAAGCACAGGCTATCGCAAGATCGTCATCTTTTAGATAGACCATATAAGGCGATGGATTAATCGTCCGCAATGTCCGGTACACCTCCAGCAAATCCCCCTGAAAAGGGGCCGTAAAGCGGTTGGAAATAACAGTCTGAAAAATATCTCCTTCCCGGATGTATGCCCTGGTCTTCTCCACCATCTCGCAGAATTTCTCCTTAGAAAAGGCCGCGGTAAAGCTGCCGCAGTGAAAGGAGTTCTCCCTGGCCCCCGCCGGGAGATCCTCCAGAACCATCCGCTCCATATCTTTTAAAACGGTAACGCCGTGAATGTAACTATCCTCCAAGTTCTCCACCGGAACATTTACAATCAGATAAATCTTTTGCTGGAAATGGTCAAAGGCAATTACCCTGTCAATCAACATAAGGCTGAAATCCCGAAACCCCTCTTCATCCTTTGCCTGAAGCTTCAGTGATGGTTCAAAATAGCGGATTGTATCGTAGGAAAAGTATCCTACGAACCCACCGGTAAAAGGTGGAAGCCCTTGAATCCTGGAGCTTTTGTATCGGGATAGAATTTCCCGGATTACCTCCAGGGGCTCCTCTCTGGTCTCCGTGACGCTGCCGTCATGGGCCACTTTCGTTACACCATCCCGACCGTGAACCGTCATGGTCGGCCTATACCCAAGGAAGGAATACCGTCCCCAATTCTCACTGCCGGTAACACTTTCCAGGATAAAGTAGCGGTCACTCTTTTCCCGGATATTTTTTAAGATTTGGATGGACGTTTTCACATCCGAAAACATTTCCATGGAAACCGGAATAACCGTGTTCCCCTCTGCAAGCCGTCTGGCCTCTTCCAATGTGGGCTGAATCATAACGATACCTCCTTGTGTGAAATAAGAAAAAGTGCGCATCCCCCCGGAGGGCTTTTCATTTCATAGGAGCACTTTCCTATGAAATGAAAAAACACCCGTCCTTGACAATCAGTCAAGGACGGGTGAGAATCTCATCCGCGGTGCCACCTTGCTTCACAGGCAAAATAAGCCTGTGCTCTCTGCAGGATACTAACATATCCCTCGCAACTTACGTATGCGTCACGTCGCAGAATACTCGGCACCCGGTATTATATGCCTTTCCCTGCGCCCTCAGCGGTCCATTTGATGCTCTGCGTTGTGCGGGGCTCTCAGCTCCCCCCGCTCTCTGTAACTGCACGATACACCGTTATCTCCGCGTCAACGGTTTGGTTTATTAAATTTGTTAATTATTCTACACCAGGTCAGGCTTCTTTGTCAAGAGGTTCTGTCTAAAATCTTATCCACGAGGAGTGATTTTTCTTGCAATATATACCACCGGGGTATCCAGCAAGCTGGTAACGATAAAGATCACATAGCTGGAAAGAAAAATCGATACCAGTGTCTCACCATCATACACACCCCAAAAAGCCCCCAAGGTAAACAGCAGCGTGTTCAAAAGCTGGGAAATCAATGTAGAACCGTTGTTACGCAGCCACAGAAATCTGCGGGAATCAGGGTTTCGTTTTTTGGTGAACTCCCACCATTTGTGATAGGCCCATACGTCGAACCGCTGGCTGACAGCATAGACAGCCAGGCTCACCAGCATCAGGCGGGGCGTATTCGAAAAGATCGCAGAAATGCTGGGGGATGCCCAGTCATCGGCGCCGGGCGTAAACTGAAGCCACAGCTGGGAGACAAAAATGAAGAACAGAGAGACCAGGACCCCCAGGTTCACCGCCCGGTTGGCTTCTTTTTTGCCTACATTTTCGCTGATGATATCGGTTACCAAAAAGGTAGAGGCGAACATTACATTTCCCAAGGTCTGCGCCATGCCGAAGGCCTCAATCATGATGAGTACCTCAATATTGGCGGTAATGGTCGCCAGCGCCGTCCAGCAATACAGGCCGTTCACACCAAAAAGGCGGTAAAACAGAAGCACGCCGCCAAAAAGCAGCACAACAGACAGTATTAGTAGTATCTCATTCGGCATCTTTTTCTCCTCCCACGCCAAAATCCGTATTATGCAGCAGGATATCTACCCGCGGATTGTCCGCATAAAGAGGGTACAGCTGCTCCGTAAACTGCCGGATCACCTCAGGATCCGGTTTAATTTTCGTTCCATTTTCAACCATTTGATTGATACAAATTCGTTCAAAATGCGCCAGCCCTGTCTCTATATCCCGCTTCATGGAATCTGGCGTCTGCCCTGTCAGTCCAAACAGCAGGCAAGCTTCCTGAAAATGCCGGGCAATCTCTGCCGCATCCACTGCGTCAATCCCCTTACAAAGTACTTCCTCCCGATAAGCCAAATCAAAGGTCTCCACGCCGATTTTCAGGCGCACTTGAATTCCTGCTTCCTCAAACCGGCGGCGCAGGGCGGAAATCTCCTGCCGGTGCATCCAATGACTTTCGAAATGAATCTGCCGGATGGACTTCTCCCGGCAGACTGCCAGAATCTGCTCCATCGTCTGCACGTCCAAATCGGCAAAGCTTCCGGAGTTAATAACCTCCAGCCGGTGATACTTCCCGGTTACTTGCGTTAATACTTCCCGGTTCAGGGCAAAATTCGCGGCTTCATCCGTCGAATAATCCAAATGGTAATCGCAGAACCGACAACGCCGCCACCGGCAGCCACTCCCCCGCAGCAGTACAATTTCCCGGGGATTTTTCTGTTCAATAATACCATATCGATTCAAATGGTCCTCTGTAGACATTATTTTTTCTCCTTTGTTAAATTAGGACGCAATTTTCTGCAACACAAAAAAAAATGGTCACAAAATGTGCCCATCAAATAACGCATCTGCATGCGTCAGTCCCTAGTTTTATTTATAGACAGGATGGTCACGAACTGTCTTATCGTATAGAATCCAAATGGCTCGTTAATTGTATCAAAAAAGTCGGTCAAATGCAAGAATTTTCTATGAAATAAAAAGAGCCCAGAAATAAAAAAAGCCACACATCAGCGCGTGTATGTGGCTCCCGTTCTAAGTCATCCCATCCCATATGCCAAAAGCAAGCTCACCGCCACCCCCACGGCTGTCGCCGCCAGAGCGCCTGCCAGGGTGTAGCGCGTCTTTGTCACCTTCGCCGCAATGAAGTATACGCTCATCGTATAGAAAATCGTCTCTGTACAACTCATCAGAATGGAGGCAGCCATTCCCACCTGGGAGTCCGGCCCATAGGTCGCAAAAACATCGGTCACCAGTCCATTTGCCGCAGAAGAAGAGAACATGCGGATCAGAATGATCGGTACCAGTGTCCCAGGGATTTTCAGAAGGTCGGTCACCGGCTCCAGCAGCTGTACCACCACATCCAAAAAGCCGGAAGCCCGCAGGACACTCACCGCTACCATCAATCCGATAATAGTAGGAGCAATTCCTACAACGGTTTTTAATCCCGACTTCGCCCCATTGACAAAATCGTCATATACAGGACGTCCCTGTGAAATCCCCAGCGCCACAATATAGAAAATCGTCAGTGGCATAATAAAGTCCGATAGAAATAAAATTAGCTTCATCGTTTTCCCTCAAAAACTGCTTTTTACTACCCTATGCAGACATGCTGCTATTATGTGAATCTAATTACTTTTGTTGTGTATAATATTTTAAATATACTAAAAAGTCCAAACCTGAATTATCCTTAGCTTATAAAGATAAAGGAGCGTATAAAATGATTGATTATGGCCCTTTCTGGGCAACCCTGAAAGCTTCGCCTGAAAACTGGTATACCCTCGTGAATAAGCGCGGCGTAAATCCAAACACTCTTCACCGCATGAAGATAGGAAAAGGCATTTCTACTGCTACTTTAGACGATCTTTGCAGGATTTTAAATTGCCGCGTGGAAGATGTTCTCGTGTATATTCCCTCCGAGAATCCGAAGAAAACACAATAGTCTTTTCCTTTAAATCCGGCACACAAAAGAAAGGAATGACGTCATGGATAAGAATTTTATAGGTGACCGGATTACAGATCTGCGTGTAAAAAAGAACCTGACCGAGAAGGAGTTAAGCCGGGCTCTGGGAAGATCTCCCAGCTATGTTCAGGCTCTTACATCCCATAATAGCCTGCCTTCCTTTCAGACCTTTTTCGAAATCTGTGATTTTTTCCAAATTACTCCCAGCGAGTTTTTTGATCCCAGCCTGAAAGATCCTGCCTTCCATCATCAAATAATGGCGTATATACAAGAAATGTCCGAGGAGGATCTAAACTTTTGCTGTGAGCTGTTTAAACGTATGTATTCGAAGCAGTCATGATTTAAGAATCTAAATAAGCAAGAATTCCTTCACAAAGAGCTTCCGCCAGCTTCTGCTGGAATTCTTCCGTAACTAATTTTTGCGCATCTTCCCAATTGCTCAAAAATCCGCATTCTGCAATTACTACCGGAGTGGAGACATTCAACAGCAAATAGTAATTGTCGTTAGATTTTACGCCCCTGCTTTTCTGGTTGCTTGCGGCGGCAAGGGACTCCTGGAGGAATTCCGCCAGTTTTTTGCCCTCCTCTGAATTCTTATAATAGAAAACCTGCGGACCGCTAACGCTTCCCAGATGATAGCTGTTTTGATGAATACTAACCGTCACAGCTGCTCCACTGTCCTCGATAATCTTACATCGCTGTTTAAGATCGGCGATTTTTTTATTGGAATCCGACTCTCTATAAAGTCCTGCATCCGTTTCCCTGGTCATAATTACCGTAACACCTTTTTCCGTCAGAAGATCCTTAACCTTTAAAGCAATATTTAAGTTAATATCCTTCTCAAGAGCTTCATTGATCCCTACCTTACCCGGGTCGTTCCCTCCATGCCCACTGTCAATCACTACCACCCGTGCCTTAGGGATCTCCTCCTGTGCCTCTTCCGACTCGGCTGCCGCTCCGGCCTCTTTGACCACATCCACTCCGTGGCCCGCCAGTAAAATAATCATTACCAGCATTAGTAATCCCATTATGATATCCCCATAGCGCTTCAGCATACCACTTCTCCACATCTTTTCTCTTAATGCAGTGTATGCGGACTTGCAAAGTCCTATAACTCACAAGTCAAGGGAGGGATTGGCTAACGGGAAGCCTCTCCTATTCTCTTATACATAAGCCCGGTCAATCTGCAGCACACCCCGATAGCCGCCTTCCAGCTTCTCAATACGGCCACAAAGATCCTCCAGAATCTGCGCTTCAGACATCTTCAGGTCAAAAGGAACGACCACATCAAAAATCACATTCGTGCAGGTAGGCCCCGCTACCATGCGGAAATCATGGATCGTCAGGCGTTCATCCAGTTCACATACCAGTGCCGCCATCTGCAGCCTCATCTGATTAACCCTTTCATCGTCTAGCACAATCGGATCCATATGAATGGCCGCTTTGCAGTCCAACGTCTCGCTCAGCCGTCGTTCAATATGATCGATCGTCTCATGAATCTCTACAAAGTCAGACGTAGACGGAACTTCCACATGCAGAGAAACGATCCGCCGGCCAGGGCCATAATCATGCACCACCATATCATGAATTCCCCTGACCTCGTGATGAGCCAGCACCATCCGACGAATCTGCTCCACAAACTCCGGATCGGGAGGCTGTCCCAGAAGAGGACTCAACGTCTCCTTACCCGCACGGTATCCGGCATACAGAATAAAGGCCGCCACCAAAATTCCGGCATATCCGTCAATATTCCAGCCGGTAAGATGAGAGACCATCATCGAAAGCAGGACCATACCGGTCGCCAGGCAATCACTTAAGCTGTCCATAGCGGTCGCCCGCATAGCCGCTGAATCAATTTCCCTGCCAATTTTACGGTTATAATAAGCCATATAAACCTTAACCAGAATGGAAATCACCAGAATCAAGATCACCATCAGGCTAAACTCCACCGCCTCCGGATGCAGAATCTTATCAACCGATGTCTTAGACAGCTCCACACCCATCAGAATAATAGCCAGAGCCACCACAAGGCCGGAAATATACTCCAGCCGGCCATGTCCAAAAGGATGCTCCGGATCCGGCTTTTGTCCTGCCAGCTTAAAGCCGATCATCGTAATCAGAGAAGAACCTGCATCCGACAGGTTATTAAAGGCATCCGCCGTAATAGCAATGGAACCACTGAATAAACCCGCCAGCAGCTTTCCCGCAAACAACAGGATATTTAACCCGATCCCCAATGCGCCGCACAATATGCCATACGCACGGCGCACCGGCGGGGATGTTACATTTTTATAATTTTTTATACGCCATCTGGCGAGTAATTGTACCAAATCTTCTACCTCAATGCCGGAAATGCCGGCCAGTCCCAGGAATCGCTCAGATCCTATCCACGAGCTCCTTTAAGGCCTGCCCCAATGCCTCCGAACGGGAATCCGCCTCTTCCATGTTCGCCCCACGGACTCCGTAGTAAATCTTAATCTTCGGCTCCGTACCGGAGGGTCTTACACAGAACCATGCATCATCCGTTAATTCATAATACAGCACATTGGACGCAGGCAGTCCCGTGGGGCCTGTTTCTCCCGAATCCAGTCGGCGGATAGTGCCTTCTTTGTAATCCCGTACGGCCTGTACCGTATAGTCAGCAGCCTGCTCCGGGGTATTTTCCCGCAGCGTGTCCATGATCTCCTGGATCTTCTCCAGGCCATCCAAGCCCTTCAGGGTAATGGAAATAATATCATCCTTATAGTATCCAAGCTCTTCATATAGTGCAATCATGGCATCCCACAAGGTCATGTTCTTCTTCTTATAAAAGGCGGCCGCCTCGCAAAGTGCCATGGCCGCCACGATTGCGTCCTTATCTCTGGCATGGGTTCCGATCAGACAGCCATAACTCTCTTCGAAGCCAAACAGATAGGTACCCTTACCGGTATCCTCAAAACACTTAATCTGCTCGCCAATGAACTTAAAGCCTGTCAGCACCGTAGTCAGATCCACCCGATACTTCTGTGCTACAGCATCGGCCAGGTTCGTGGTCACGATCGTCTTGATCAGCGTGCCATCTGCCGGCAGCCCCATCTGCTCCTTCCACTGACCGATTTCATAATCCGCCAGCAGGCAGCCGGACATATTGCCGGTCAGCGTCCGGTAAGTCCCGGTCTTAGTATCCTTCACATATACACCCAGGCGGTCCGCATCCGGGTCTGTCGCCAGTACCAGATCCGCATCCTTCTCCCCGGCCAGCTTTAATGCCAGCGAAAAGGCTTCCGCAGCCTCCGGATTCGGGTAGCTGACCGTAGGGAAGTTCCCATCCGGCAGTTCCTGCTCCGGTACCACATATACGTTCTCAAATCCAATCTCCTTCAGAATCCGGCGTGCCGGAATATTACCGGTGCCGTGAAGGGGAGTGTAAACGATTTTTAGGTCACGGCCCATCACATCGATGCAGTCCTGGCGCTTAATTTGCTTCTTAAGCTCTTCCATATAAGCATCGTCAATTTCCTGCCCGATATACTGGAACAGGCCGGCAGCCTTAGCATCCTCCAGGGACATGCTCTTCACATTGGCAAAATCCGTAACGGCCTTAACCTCGTCCATAATTCCCGTATCATAAGGGGATGTAATCTGCGCGCCGTCTGCCCAGTATACCTTATAGCCATTGTATTCAGGCGGATTGTGGCTGGCTGTCACATTAATACCGGCGGCGCAGTTAAGCCTCCGCACCGCAAAGGAGAGCTCCGGCGTAGGACGCAGGCTCTCAAACACATAGGCCTTAATGCCGTTTGCACACAGGCAAAGTGCTGCCTCCAGGGCAAATTCCGGCGACATGCGCCGGGAATCGTATGCAATCGCAACTCCCTGCGTCTGTGTACCCTGCGTCAGGATGAAGTTCGCAAGCCCCTGTGTCGCCTTCCGTACCGTGTATTTATTCATGCGGTTAATGCCGGCTCCAATGATGCCGCGAAGGCCCCCTGTGCCAAATGTAAGATCACTGTAAAAACGATCTTCCATTTCCTTCTCATCCTGCCCGATTCCCTGCAGCTCCCGCTTGGTCTCCTCATCAAAGTAAGGGCTCTCCAGCCATTCCTGATATCGTTCTCTGTATCCCATACGAAACCTCCTCTTCATCTTCCTTACGGAAGCATTATTTAGATAAAAACCGCTCACATAAACAGGAGGAGACGCGAGGCTTGTCCTGCTTCGCGCCTCCTCTTATGCATCGATTGTCAGAGACTGCCCGGCTTCCATAGGATTCCGGGCGTCTAACAGCAATTCTTCGGTTTGATATTATTATAATCGATCCGGGAAAAAAGTAAAGCCAATTCTGACGCCTACACATAGCCTTCCTGCCGCAGGCGGGCCAGAAATTGCTCCTTTTTCTGCCGCTGTTCCTGCAGGACCTGAAGCTTCTCCAGGTTCCGCAAAGGCACCCAGCTCTTCTTCCGGTTATAATAATAATTCACCTGCTTCCAGAATTTCTCCGGGTAAAACAGACGGATATACAGGAATCTCCGCTCCGCAGCATTCATTGACCGAATCTTTTCATAATGGGCCAGCATGGAAAGTCCCAGGCCTATATCCCAATTATGTTTCTCCATTGCCTTGCGCAGGAACAGATACAAATCTTCCTGCTGTACTCCCCAGTTCATGCGGGAGAATTCCGTAATGGACACTCCAGCCCCACTATAAAGCAGATGGTGATGTGTATAGTTCCCATGGCAGAGCAGCACCGGTAAGGACTCCTGCTTCCTGAACTGTTTCAACGCCGCCTCGGCCTGGCCGCAATAATAGGGAAAATCCGCCAGCATCTGAAGTTCCAGGTCCGACTTATGGCGCTTTTTCCTTATATAATTTCTGGTACGGTTTAACTCGCGGCTATGCTTCTCCAGCTCCTCTTGCCAGTTGGGCCAGATCTCATTCCGATCCTCCTGCTCCAGCGAAATCTGCTGCAGGCTCTGGTGGAGACGTCCCAGCACTTCCATCCCAAAGATAATCTCCGCCGGGCTGCCCATATCACATTCCCGTCCTTCGTACCACTTTTTAACACAAAATCTCCGATGGTCACTGCTCTCGGTAATCAGACTGCCCTCACAGTTTTCCACATAGGTATCCACCCGGATGCGGCCTGTTTCCTGCAGCCTGGTCAAAATCGAGTTTTCCCACAATAGGCGTTTTTCCAAACTGCCGGTTTCCCGCAAAAGGCAGAGTCCTTCCCTTGTCTCACAGAGAAAGGCTCCCCGCACCCGACTGAGACGCCCCACTTGAAAGGGGTATTGTTGTAATACTTCCATTTCCCGTTCGTTCACGCCAAACCTCCCTCGTGCGGCCTGCGCCGCCACTAATTCATTCTATGAACACGGAAAATGAAATATGTTTACCGGTAATAGAGACCTGTATATTTTTGCAGAAAATGGCGGTGGTCTTCGGTAAGCTGACCCGGAAGCAGCCGCCACTCCCAGTTGCCCCCTAAGGTTCCTGGCTGATTCATCCGGGCTGAATTATCTAACCCCAGTAAATCCTGCATCTGAAGAATGGTTACCTTTGCCACACTGCTGTAGGCACTTCTAAGCATTGCATGACGCAGCGCTTCCCGGTCGCATACACCGAAATACTCATAGGCATAGGCAAGCTGCCACTCTGTCTTCCCCTGTAAGAAGCCGGTCAGGGTCTCATTATCATGAGTTCCGAGATAGGCCAGACAGTTCGGCACATAATTATGCGGCGCATGCTCATTGTGCGGACCTCCGTCAAATCCAAACTCCAGGATCTTCATATTCGGGTAGGAATTCTCTGCCAGCAGCTTCTTAACGCCAGGGATCGCGACCCCCAGATCCTCTGCCACAATCACGGAAGACCCGGCCGCTTCATTAATGACCTGGGTCAGACGGCTGCCCGGTCCCGGCCTCCAGTACCCCTCTCGGGCATCGGGAGCCTCCGGCGAAACCGTATAATATTGTACAAAGCCCAAAAAATGATCAATTCGAATCACGTCAAACAAAGCGGCACTGGCTTCTACCCTGCGCCTCCACCAAGCAAAACCATTCTGTTCCATAATCTCCCAGTTATAAAGAGGATTACCCCATAGCTGCCCTAACTCCGTAAAGGCATCCGGCGGCACACCTGCCACACCGGTTGGATTCAAATCCACATCCATCTGAAAAGCCCCCGGATCAGTCCATACATCGGCACTGTCCATTGCCACGTAGATGGGCAGGTCGCCAATCAGGCGGATGCCCCGCCGGTTCGCGTATTCCTTCATTGCCTTCCACTGCTTAAAGAACTGGATCTGACAGAATTTCCAGAATCGGATCTCTTCTTCCAGCAGAATCCGGTAAGTCTCCAGGGTATTACGGTCTCTGCGGCGCACCGGCTCCGGCCAGGTACTCCAGGCCCGCCCGCCCAAATATTCTTTAATTGCCATATAGAGGCAATACTCCTCTAACTGCGAACGAAACTGCTCCGGAAGAAAGTCTTCCTCCGGTTTTTCCTTCCAATACCGTTTGGCTGCCAGCTTCAGAATAGGAAAGCGCCTCCGATATAAGATCTCATAAGAAACCTTCCCCGGATGGTCCCCAAAAGAGAGCTCCCGGATCTCTTCCTCCTCCAGCCATCCGTCTAATGCAAGCTGCTGCAGATCAATAAAATATGGATTACCGGCAAATGTTGAAAAGGACTGGTAGGGACTGTCACCATAACTGGTAGGACCTACCGGCAGCATCTGCCAGTATTTCTGATGACTGTCCGCCAAAAAGTCAATAAAGTCCCAGGCAGCTTTTCCCAAAGTTCCGATTCCAAAATCGGAAGGAAGACTGCTGATCGGCAGCAGGATCCCCGCTCCCCGTTCCAATTGTGTCGGCATGGCTTCTCCTCCTGTAACAAATAGATTTCCAAATTAAGGCATTTTTTTATTATACACCACTCAATCGAATTTTGCCACGCCTTCGCCAAAAAGGACGACTTGAAAAGAAGTGCATTTTTCTATATAATTAAGGATAAACTCACTTTGAAAGGAGTTTTCCATGACCTTATCCATTCCAGAACACGTTTCCCTGATTCTCGATGTACTGAACCGCGCCGGCTACGAGGCATATGCAGTAGGCGGGTGTGTTCGCGATGCGCTGCTGGGACGGACACCGGAAGACTGGGACATTACCACTTCTGCCCGTCCGGAGCAGGTGAAGGCCCTTTTCCGCCGTACCGTGGATACCGGAATCCAGCATGGCACGGTGACGGTGCTCCTGAAGGATCAGAGCTACGAGGTTACCACCTATCGGATTGACGGTCTGTACGAGGACGGGCGCCATCCGAAGGATGTCTCCTTTACCGCCTGCCTTAAAGAAGACCTGCAGCGGCGGGATTTTACCATCAATGCCATTGCTTACCATCCCGAAGAGGGATTGGTGGATTTATACCAGGGGGCCGAGGATCTGAAGCAGGGCCTTATCCGGGCGGTAGGTGTTCCGGCAGAACGCTTCCAGGAGGATGCGCTGCGGATTTTGCGAGCCATCCGTTTCGCGGCACAGCTGGGATTCTTAATTGAACCCTATACCCTGCAGTCCATCGGAGACTTTGCCGAACGGCTGCGCCTGATCAGCAAAGAACGCATTCAAGTGGAGCTGAATAAGCTCTTAAACTCCCCTTATCCAGAGACCTTCCGGCTATTATATGAAACAGGCATTACTGCTATAATTTTCCCAGAATTTGATCAGATGATGCATCTGCCCCAGCACAATCCCTACCACTGCTATTCCGTAGGTGAGCACACGCTGAAAATGCTGACCATGATTGAAGCCGATCCGATTCTGCGCTGGACGGCATTACTGCATGATGTGGGAAAGATTCGTACCCTCAGCACGGATGAGAAAGGGATCAGCCATTTTTATGGCCATGGAAAAGAAAGCGCCGTAATGGCCCGGGATTTTCTACGGGATCTGCGCTTTGACAACGCCACCATCGATGCGGTCTGCGTGCTGACCCGTTATCACGATTATTCCTTCAATATGACCAAAGGGAACCTGCGGAAAGCCATCTGCAAAGTAGGAGAGGATTTGTTTCCCCGGCTGCTAAAGGTCGTGCGGGCCGATACACTGGCGAAGAATCCTTTCGCCATCCGGAAGCTGCTCCCGAGGATTGACCGGATCGAGGAAATGTACGCAGAGATTCTGCGGGATCAGGACTGCACCTCTCTTAAGAACCTGGCCGTCAGCGGGCGGGATTTGATTGAGGCAGGAATGAAACCCGGCAAAGAAATGGGCGGCCTGCTGAATGCCCTGCTGCAGGAAGTTCTGGAGCACCCGGAGAAGAATAACCGGGAAACACTTCTGGAACTAACGAAAGCATATAAATAAGCCTAACCCAGCAAACAAAAGCAAGCTGCTACACTCACATGGTTTCCCAAGAGCGCAGCAGCCTGTCTTCCTCTTCTTAACGGATTACTTCTCAATCTTATTCGTACAACGGATACCGGTCACAGATCTCTGTCACACCCTTACGGATCTCATCGGCCTTGTTCTCGAAGTCCGTACCGGTGAGCCAGATATACTCTGCAATCTTATCCATATCCGCTTCCTTCAGACCTCTTCTGGTCACAGCCGCCGTACCCAGGCGGATTCCGCTGGTGACAAAAGGCTTCTCCGGATCATTGGGAATGGCATTCTTATTCGCCGTAATATAGACCTCATCCAGACGGTGGGACATTTCCTTACCTGTCACTCCCATGGAACGCAGATCCACCAGCATCAGATGGTTGTCCGTTCCGCCGGATACCAGGTTTACTCCCCGCTTCGTCAGTTCTTCCGCCAGTACCTTTGCGTTCTTCACAATCTGCTCCGCATAAGCAGAGAATTCCGGCTTCAGGGCTTCTCCGAAGCAAACCGCCTTCGCGGCAATAATGTGCATCAGCGGGCCTCCCTGCATACCAGGGAAAATAGCTTTATTAACCGTCGGCCCGAACTCCTCCTTACAAAGGATCAGACCTCCCCGGGGGCCGCCCAGGGTCTTATGGGTAGTGGTGGTTACGATATCCGCATAAGGAACCGGTGACGGATGGGCTCCGCCTGCTACCAGGCCTGCAATATGGGCCATATCCACCATATACAGTGCGTTTACACTCTTAGCAATTTTACCAATTCTCTCAAAATCAATGACACGGGGGTAAGCAGACGCACCCGCGACAATCAGCTTCGGCTGGATTTCCTTCGCTTTGGCTTCAAAACTGTCATAATCAATGTATCCCTCGTTTGTAATACCATAAGGAACAAAATTATACAGCCGGCCGCTTAAGTTCGCCGGCGAACCATGGGTCAGGTGGCCGCCATCGGCAAGGCTCATGCCCATAACCGTATCACCGGGCTTTAAGACTGCCGCGTACACCGCCAGGTTTGCCTGGGCACCGGAGTGGGGCTGTACATTGGCGCAGTCCGCGCCGAAGAGCTCCTTGGCCCGCTCGATCGCAATCTTCTCTACTTCATCCACTGCTTCACAACCACCATAATAGCGCTTGCCCGGATACCCCTCCGCATATTTGTTCGTCAGTACGCTTCCCATGGCTGCCAGAACCGCAGGTGAAACGATGTTCTCGGAAGCAATCAGTTCCAGATTTCTCCTCTGGCGCTTCAGCTCCTGATTCATTGCCTGGCCGACTTCCGGGTCGGCCGCCGCTACAAAACCAATTGTGTCCAACATGTCACTGTACATTTTGTCCATTTCCTTTCTATCTGTCTGTTTTAGTATGCCTTACCCCAATATATCATCGTCTTCGCCGGCTTGCCGCAGCATACACAGGTATCGCTTACCTGCTCCTGTTCAAAAGGTATGCAGCGGGATGTGGCGGAAGTATCTTCCTTAATCTTCATCTCGCAGGCTTCATCGCCGCACCACATGGCTTTCACGAAGCCCGGCTTATTCGCAATTGCGTCCTGAAACTCTTCATAGCCGGCGGCAGAACAGATATGACTCTCCAGGTGCTCTCTCGCGCGGGCCAGCATATCGCCCTGCATCTGCTCCATCATTTCTCCGGCGGCCTGCGTCAGCTCCGCGAAATTCACGATACGCTTTTCTCTTGTGTCACGGCGTACCAGGACTGCCTGCCCGGCCTCGATATCCTTCGGTCCAATCTCCACACGCAGTGGAATTCCACGCATCTCCTGCTCACTAAACTTCCACCCCGGACTCTTGTCCGAATCGTCTACCTTTACCCGGAATCCGGCAGCTTTTAACTCCGCCATTAACCCGTTTGCCTTCTCCAGCACGCCCTCCTTGTGTTGGGCAATCGGAACCACCATAATCTGCGTCGGCGCAATCCGGGGAGGCAGTACCAATCCGCTGTCATCGCCGTGCACCATAATGATCGCGCCGATGATCCGGGTGGACATGCCCCAGGATGTCTGATGGACATACTGCAACTGATTCTCTTTATCGGAATACTGAATGCCGAAGGCTTTGGCAAAGCCATCTCCAAGGTTATGGCTGGTAGCGGACTGCAGAGCCTTCCCGTCGTGCATCATCGCTTCAATCGTATAGGTGGAATGGGCGCCGGCGAATTTTTCTTTATCGGTCTTCTTGCCCTTAATTACCGGAATGGCCAGCTCTTGCTCGCAGAAATCGGCGTACAGGTTCAGAATCAGAATCGTTCTGGCCTCCGCCCCCTCCGCCGTCGCGTGAGCCGTATGTCCTTCCTGCCACAAAAATTCCGTAGTACGCAGGAACGGTCTGGTGGTCTTCTCCCAGCGGACCACCGAACACCACTGGTTATAAAGCTTCGGCAGGTCCCGGTGGGACTGGATAATATTCTTATACAGATCGCAGAACAGCGTCTCTGAAGTAGGACGGATACACAGACGCTCCTGCAGCTTCTCGGATCCGCCATGGGTAACCCAGGCCACCTCCGGCGCAAAGCCCTCCACATGATCCTTCTCCTTCTGCAGGAGGCTCTCCGGAATAAACAAAGGCATGGACACATTCTCCACACCAGTCTCCTTAAAACGTCGGTCCAGCTCATGCATGATATTTTCCCAGATGGAATAACCGCCGGGCTTTAAAATCATACAGCCCTTTACGCTGGAATACTCCACCAGCTCGGCCTTCTTCACCACATCCGTATACCACTGGGCAAAATCCTCCGCCATCGGAGTAATTGCCTCGACTAATTTCTTTTCCTTTGCCATTTATTTTCTCCTTTTCCATTGATAAAGGTATTTTGATCCCAAAATCACGCTTTTTATGGTATCATAAAAGAGCGCAAAAGGCAACCTGCATCGATACTTTTCTGCGCAAAACGCAAGAAAAAAGCTGCCTTCACAGCCTCTTTCTTACAAAGCGTTAAACTAAATTTTAAACCGGTATCCCACTCCCCAGATAGTCTCAATATACTGAGGCTTCGAGGTGTCGTACTCGATCTTCTCACGGATCTTCTTAATGTGCACGGTTACGGTCGCAATGTCGCCCACAGACTCCATATCCCAGATGTTGCTGAAGAGTTCTTCCTTGGTAAACACACGATTGGGATTCTGTGCCAGGAAGGTCAGGAGGTCAAATTCCTTCGTAGTGAAATTCTTCTCCTCACCATTTATATATACCCGTCTGGCGGTCTTATCAATCTTCAGTCCGCGGATTTCAATGATCTCATTCTGATGGGCATTGCTGCCGATCAGGCGGTCGTACCGGGACAGATGGGCTTTTACACGGGCTACCAGCTCACTGGGGCTAAAGGGCTTCGTGATATAATCATCCGCCCCCAGGCCCAGACCCCGGATCTTATCGATATCATCCTTCTTCGCGGAAACCATCAGAATCGGCGTATTCTTCTCCTGACGGATCTTCTTACAGATCTCGAAGCCGTCTGCTCCCGGCAGCATCAGGTCTAAAATAAACAAGTCGAAATCTTCTTTCAAGGCGCGCAGCAGTCCGGTATCTCCGCTGTTTTCAATCTCTACCGCAAAACCGCTCAGTTCCAGATAATCCTTCTCCAGCTCCGCAATACTCACTTCATCTTCTACAATTAAAATCCGGTTCATAGGGGTACCTCCTGGTATTTTCTTAGGACAAAATGCATAATTGTCCCGGTTTCTTCTTTGCTGGTGGCCCAGATCTTGCCGCCATGGTCCTCAATCACTTTCTTAACAATGGATAAGCCGATACCGCTGCCGCCTGTGGAAGAATTGCGGGACGCATCCGCCCGGTAGAACCGGTCGAAGATGTAGGGCAGATCCTTTGCGCCAATGCCGCGCCCATTATCTTCAATTTCCACCTGTACAAAATCACCTGCATCGCGGACTCTGATTATAATAATACCCTTTTTCTTATCCAGATATTTCACTGAATTGCTGACGATATTATTGATAACCCGCTTCAGCTGCTCCGTGTCACCAATGATGGTCACATCCTCTGTCAGGTAATTGTAATAGGTCAGGTCAATCTTCTTCGACTCCAGATCCAGCCGCATTTCCTCAGCGCAGTCGCTAAAATATTTCTCCACATTAATCTTGCTGAAGGTATAGGGAATCCGGTTGGTATCGATTTTGGAGTAAAGGGTCAGCTCGTCAATCAGCCGATCCATGTCATTGGCCTTATTATAAATCGTACGGATATATTTATCAAGCTTCTCCGGCGAAGAAGCCACCCCGTCCATAATGCCTTCTACATACCCCTTAATGGCCGTAATCGGCGTCTTCAGGTCATGGGAAATATTGCTGATCAACACCTTGCTTTCGCTGTCGTGCTGCATCTTCTCCGACGAGGATTCCTTCAGCCGCTGCCGCATGTCCTCAAAATCCTGGCAAAGTTCACTGATCTCATCCTTCCCCTGTACCTCCAGGACAAAATCCAGATTGCCCTCTTTGATCTCACGGGTGGCTTTCTTCAATGTATTCAGCGGGCGCAGGATCGTACCGTACAGCCAGGCCGTTAGTAAGAAGGCCGTCAGCACCAGCACTAAAATCACCAGATAAATAATATCCCGGATCATGCTTTCTTCTTCCGGCAGGACGCCGCCCACATTCGTCACAATAAACAAACTGCCCTCGGAGCCATCTGCGCATTGAAAATCCTGCTGGCTTACCATGAACTGGTAATCTCCTCCCAGGTAAAAGCCCTCCGGCTGCGGTTCCTCTTTTTCCCCCACATAGGCAGGAAGACGGCCATAAAATTCCTCCGGCACGGTCGGATTCCCCGTATATAGGACCGCCTGATCTTTGCGCACAATCAGGAACGAATGCCTCTTCACTAAGCTCTGGTTAACCTGATCCAGATAGGCGCTGTCCTCCAATGCATCCAAATTTGTCTCAATCACACCGGAGAATTCCTTTCGCGCAGTGGAGGTCAGGGCAGTAAATACCTGCAGGGAGCTGCTGGAGGAAAACATGCTGTCCGTATTGGTAATTCCATAGTTTTCCCTAAGAGTCTCCATCTGCAATTGATTCAAGACATATACCGACACTACTACCATTAGAATCGGGACGAGGATAATGGCCAGAAAAGCAATTGTTATCTTAGTCCGGAGCTTCATTTCATCTTCATCCCCTTTGTACTTTGACTTCCCAGCTGCAGAAAGGCGCTCTTACTGAGAAATACAATTTTCAATGTATAGCCCTCCAGGCTTCCATGGTATTTTACCTTGCCATTCTGGTTCAATACCATACATTCACTGCTGTTATAAAACAGCAGATAGTCTCCCGAAAATTCCGCGCGGGTATAGGTAAAAGGAATTTCCTTTTCCATCAGCAGCTCACCGGAGAGATCATAGACCTGTGCCTGATACTCTCCATTCTCTCCATTTAAGACGACTCCGATTCGGTTCTTACCAGTAAAAACACTCTGGATCTCCGAAGTGCAGATAATCGACTTCAGCAGCTCCGGCGACGTCTCTTTTTTTAGGGAATACAGGTTGATCTGATTGTCTCCAAAAGCACAGGCAATCTCGTCCGTTAGATATTCCACCTGGGGAAACAGAACCTCACCATATTTAAACACGCCTACAACCCGGTCGGATTCGGTCTTACCCACATCAAAATTCAAGAAGGTGATCCGGCTCTGCATACTTCCCTGATCCATATATACCAGTGACAGCACTAATCCGGTCCCCTTTGGAGAAAGGGAGAGGTCCATTGGGTATCCGGCCGTTTCTGCCAATACATTCTTAATCATAATATCCAGTTTCAGACCGCTTTTCTCATAAAACTGTATCAGGCAGGAATCCACATCATCCAGCATCAACGCCACGACACCATGGGCGGATATGGTCAAATTCAAAATTGACATGGTCGTACCGACCGTGCCCAGCACACCGTCCTCCTGGAAGATCACGGCCGTCTGCCCCTGCAGATCTCCAATGACCGCATAATCCTCCCGGATACAGATGGCAGGATTCCGCATACTGTATCCATAATCCCACAGGACGGCTCCTTCCCTGTCCAGACAGGTCATCCCATTCTGGCTATAGCGGATCAGGTAACGGCCAAAAGACTCATAGAAGACCGTGTCACCTCCGGCTCCACCTGTCTCCCATTGGACTTCCAGACTCGTGTACTCCTTGTTATTACTGATGGTATTTCCAACCATAATCGTTACAATGACCGCCAGCGTCGCAGCCGCCGCGACCGCCAGGCGACGTATGTAATAGCGGCGGATCTCATGGCTGATCTCCGAAACCTCTTCCTCCGTCTGTTCCGGCACCACCCGCCTGCGAAGCGTCATTTTTTTCTTCTCTCTTGTATATTCCTTTTCGTCACTCATATATCTGCATTTCAAACGAGGAAGCCTTTAACCCCTGCATTCTTCTCCTTTTTCTCCGCATAAAAACACGTGTTCACACACCAAAACCGATCCCATAAAAAGATTATACAATACTTTCTGTCTTTTTGTATAAATATTTTCTAAAAAAACGCAAAAGCTTCTGCTTTTCTGTCCGACTATTCAGGGAAGACGCAGTACCTGGCCGGTCAAAATTAAATCCGGATCCTGAATTCCATTCAATTCACACAGTTCCTGTACCCGCTGGACATTGCCATACAGCCTCCGGCAGATAACACTCAGGGACTCCCCTTCCTGTACCAGATAGGTTTTGGCAGATGCCTCTTCTGTCTGAGGTTCCGTCGTTTCTTCCTGGGTCTGGGGCTCTGTTACCGCAGGGGTTGTCCCCTCCGGAGTCGTTTCTGCCTGGTCTTCCGTCACCGGTTCCGTCTCTGCCAGAGTAGTCTCACCCATCTCAAGGTTTACATCCAGCCCCGTTTCCCCCTGGGTAGCCACCGTAGGGGCCGCATGTATGTTAACGACCATAGAATCTTCTGTCGTCGTCTCCTCCCTCGCCAAAAAGCCTCCTACCATAGCCTCCAGCTCCTGAAGCTTTCCGTAATAATTCATCATGGCAACCCCCAGAACCAATACCGCCACACAGGCACCGGCTATTTTCACCTGCTTCCAGCCTGTCCCGGCTGCAATTTCACGCCGGCTGCCTTCCTTCAAGTTCTTCTTCTCTTCCATCTTGGCGCGGAACTGCTCGATCAGGTGCTCACTGCCATTCTCCTCAATGGCTTCTCCCCGCCGGTTCCCTGCCATATAGGCCTGCATTTCTTCATTTCGTTCATAGTATATGTAGTAGCCCTTCATGCGGTCCATTTTGCCTTCCCACAGCATATAAAAGGCTTCGTCATCCTCATCGTCGTGGAGCAGCAGCACCTTGTCTCCCTGCGCAAAGGCCTCTTCGTAGGTCTTCTTCAGAGACAGCTTGTCCACAAGGCCACCGGATTTTTCATAAACAAACCACCCACACACGCCTACTCCCGGAAAATATTTCTCCATGTTACGGAAAACATCTCTCCAGGTATCCTCCGTGAATTTCAGACGGCCGCCGGCAAAGTCGGCGGACCGGGTCTCAATCGCGCCGGAAATAAACAGGCAGGGGACGCCTTCGCGCTCCTGGTGCATTCCCAGCAATACGCCCACCCGCCATGGCTCTGTCGATAGTTCCAGCTGCCCGAAATAGCTGGCCACATAATCCTCCAGATAAATTTTTATACGATCCTCTTTCTCTCCCATCTGCCGCATATTCTTTGGCAGTAAATGATTCATATCCTGCATAATAATACTCACCCCATCCTGATTTTGGGGTATCGTATCATAACTATTTTAAAAAAGCTGTCAGACCCTGTCACCTGCTACTGAAAACATTTCGACACCAGAGGAGTAAATTCCCATACAAATCGTGTCCGCCAGATCCATCACCATGGACAAGCGGATACTTTGCAGCACATTGGGCTCCAGGCAGCGCCCGCTGCCCACCACGCCGGTAATAAAAATATCGCCCACCTTAGCCAGCTTTTTACTGACTCCAAGTCCAGGCTGAATCGCGCCTTTTCCAAGGGAAATGGTGCCCACCTGCTCTCTGAGTCCAATTGAAGCATCTATTGCAATGACCACGTGATTAGAATACTGCTTCTGAATTTCCTCTACCGTGTCCGCCAGATTTACCGCATGAACCGGTCTGGAAAGTGTGCCAATAACACGCCGGTCCGGCTGTGGATTCTGCTCCAGTTTATAGCCGATCAACGGGCCCAGGCTGTCACCGGTCGATCGGTCACTTCCAATGCAGAGAAAGAGGATTTTCCCCTTTTCCTCTGTCCGCCTGACCTCTTCAATCAGGCGGTTTAGATGACTTCCAAAAGAGATCGGTGAGAAACGTGGACCCGTCTCATAATAACATATTTGATTCATTTTTTCCTTCAATACCATCACCGGTATAAAGTATCTCCACAATTCTAAAGCTTTATTCCCGTAAGCCAATAACCAAATTGGCCTGCCGGACGGTATTTTCGAAAGCCAAATAATTCTGCCACACGCCGATCCTGTTCCAGTGCTTCCCCCGGCACACCCAGATAGTAGGAACCACTCTGCGGATCGCAGACCAGGATCAAATGCCGATGGTCATAAAAGCCGTGCACCACAAAATCATTCGTACCCAGATGCCAGTAGTCCCTGGGCAGGCGACCGATATCCTGGAGAGACAGGCGCAGAATCTCCCAGTTTTTTTCTCCGTCAAAGGGCAGATACTTGGGATACATACTGCTTAATTGCTTCCAGGTGATACGAGGCTCCTCCGGCCAGGGCTCCGGCCTCGAATGAGACCAGTACCCCCGCTCCCACATCTGCTCTTCCATCCGCAGTTCCCGGTCAAGATCCGGCCTTTCTTCTACCGGGATATGCCATTCTATGTACTCTTTATCATTCCGGGAGATTCCTATATCCTCGGATTCCTCCGGCATAAAGGCGGGCCCTGGATAGACTTCCGGCTCGGCGGATACTTCTTCTTCGGCCATCTCCTCCGGTTCTGCTGCTATTTCCGGCTCGTCGGATACCTTTTCTACGGCCATCTCCTCCGATTCTGCGGATATCTCTTCTTCGGCCTTCTCTTCCGGTTCTGCTTCCATTTCCGGCTCGTCGGATACCTTTTCTACGGCCATCTCCTCCGATTCTGCTTCCATTTCCGGCTCGGCGGATACCTCTTCTGCGGCCATCTCCTCCGATTCTGCTTCCATTTCCGGCTCGGCGGATACCTTTTCTACGGCCATCTCCTCCGGTTCTGCCGCCATTTCCGGCACGGCGGATACCTCTTCTGCGGCCATCTCCTCCGATTCTGCTTCCATTGCCGGCTCGGCGGATACTTCTTCTCCGGCCATTTCCTCCAGTTCTGCAGATACCTCCTCTTCGGCTATCTCCTCCGGTTCTGCGGATACCTCTTCTCCGGCCATCTCCTCCGGTTCTGCAGATACCTCCTCTTCGGCCTTCTCTTCCGCTTCCACTTCCATCTCCGGCTCTTCCGAACTTTCCGGCTCCAGCAGCTCTATTTCATGCTCCGGCTCAGACGGCTCTTCCGCCCTTACGGATTGCTCGGCTACGGACATCTGCTCCGGCTCGGTCTCCTCCTCCGGCTCCACCAGCTCTATTTCATGCTCCGGCTCAGAAGGCTCTTCCTCCCTTACGGATTGCTCGGCTACGGATATCTCGTCCGGCTCGGTCTCCTCCTCCGGTTCTAAGAATTTTTCCTCTTTCTGAACCGACACGGATGCGGACACTTCCTCTGCCTCCATCTCACTTTCTGGCGCTGCTGCCATTCCTGCCATATCATCCTCTGGCTCCGCTGCCGTTTCCGCCATCTCTTCTTCCGACGTACCGGACACAGACATTGGCTGAGGCCGGCTGATCCCGCTCCTCCCCATGTCCTCTACCCGGTCATCCCAGTACGTATAGAAATTCTGTTCCGGCTCCGGCAGTATAATCCGTATCCCGGCAAAGTCTTCCCATGGATACGGGCTTCCGCCCATGCGATCGGCCTGGGTCTGGAAGCTGGTCTCTCCGCTGCCGTTATTTACGGTAATTGTGCCCAGAGGAATTTCCTCGGTATCCGTTTCACGTACCCGAATTAGCAGAACACTGCCGGTCTGCCTGGTATTTCCTCCGCTGCCGTTGATACACACTCGGATCCGGCAGCGGGGATCCCTCAGTTCCATGCGGACAAATCCTGCATTTTTTCCTTTTTGCTGATTTTTGTATTCATAAAGATACGAAACCAGTCTTCTATATTCCTTCATAAAAAGACCCCCATACGATGCTTGTTTATATGCATTGTATGAGAGTCAAGCTTTTTTCATGCTATTTTTTCATAATAGATTTGGGAAAGATTCCTATACAAATTAATTTAAATCGATCATTTTTTTCACTGGATAGCAGGTGATGGTTATCCACATCGGGTAGCTCTGAATATTCTGCCAGACCTCCGGAAGGAATCGCTCCTCCCGCAAATTATAAATCAGGTGAAATTCCATTTCACTGCCTGTCCGAAGTGCAACATGCGAGGTATCCACTCCCGGATTTGCGATCCGGTATAACACATCGTGAAAATCGCACCAGATATCATCACTCTGGATCACCCAATCAGCAAAGCTGATCCCCGTTTCCGTATTATCCACATTCTTCAACGTTATTGTAATGTCATAAAGAGCTTCTGGTGGTACCATATAGCCTTCATAGAGCTCCGCTTTCTGTTCTTCCGTTACCGAATATTTTTGAAAAAAATCTTCTAAATACATTACCTGAGCACCATTGACCCGAACCTCATATCCATCCATTTGGTCAATATAGACAACATCCTTTTCCAGAGGAACGAATTCCCCCTGTACGTAGTACATCCGTGTTACATCCGGGTATTTTTCGTTAAACCAGATAAACCTTCCCAGACAGAGGGCCAGAAACAAAACCACGAATACTATCACTAGTCTTTTCTTCATAAAACTTTCAGGTATCCTCCTTTCCTGAAGGCTTCGGACAGATAGGATCCTTCAGCATCCCCTTTTCAATTGTGTAAATCTCATCACAAATTTCTTCCAATATCGAAAGATTATACTTCCTGTATTTTCGTTTATCTTTAGGATCAAGGCCAACCACTTCCAATGTTTCTGCCATTTCACGTTCTGTAATAATTTTCTTGATATCTGCCAGGATTTTCAAATTTTGCAGTCCTGTATAAGCGTCCAAAAATGCTGGATTTTCAATTAAAATCCCGATACTCTCCGGAAAAGTGAGTTCCTTTCCCAGAACTTTTCCATTAATTTTCACACACCCCTGTGTGGGGAGAATGAGACCGGCAATTATTCGCATAAGCATCGTTTTTCCAGACCCATTATATCCCTTCAAGCCATAAATCCGCCCTCCTTCGAAGGAAACTTGAATATTTTTTAGTACTTCCGCCCTCTTAATAGACTTACATACATCTTCCAGTTCTATCTTTACCATAAACGTATCCCCCAACCTCTATGCATTCTATCCTTGTGGCAGAATATCATGCCTTCTAAAATAATACTCTCCTCCTAAGGCGGAGAATAAGATAATTGCAAGCAACAATATAATACCGGTTCCAATCTGCACCCCATCTTCAAGCACGATTGAGCTGCGCAGAAGCATCGCATAATTCCCAATTGCCAGAGCTGACTTGAAATAAGCAGATAGGATGAGCAAGCCGCTTGTAACGCAAAAACTAAGCATGGGCTTTAAAAACAGCCCCAAAAACATCTGCAGCATATTGATGGCTGCAGAGACCAGCGGTGGAAGCAGCAGTGTATAGAAGACAACCTCCGATTCCTGCAGCGGAACCGATGTTTTCAGCAGTATTCCCGCAAGTTCGCCGGAAAAGTCCGCAGTCAGAGGAACTCCCTCGCAAATGCAGAAGGCTGCTACTACCAGATCTATTATGATAAAGTATAAAAATGCAGAGCACACATTCCACAAGCACTTCGAAAACCACCAGCCCTTTCTTCCGCCTGAGCGGACCAATATCTGCTGCCCATACGCTGTCAAATCATCAAAGGGATATCCTAAAACTTTGTACGCAGCATATAGAAAGATCAGGATCCACATGGCCGGAAACACAAAAGGATTGTCCGGGGAAGGAATATATTCTTCCATTCCCTGAAATAAGAAAATCAAATAATTCATCCAGGTTGCCCTTTGATCCGTCTCTCCATTAAATAGCGACGCATAGATGACTTCATAATATTCACGGCAAAAAACCAGAACTGCTGCTGCCAAAACAAGAAAAAACATCCACTTTCTACGGATTCCGCAGTCAACATCGTGAGAAAACATCTTAGAAAATATCATTGCTTCTCCCTTTTATCAAACATATCAATAAGGCTCCCAAAAACAGAAAGACTCCCCATACAAAGATAATGTTACCGCTGACCGATAGCGGATATGGCGTTGGATGCAGAAAGCGGATAGGGGACACTTCATAAGAGATTGAAAGAACCTCCATGATTTTCCAACGTAAATAATCCACCGCCAGCAGAGCTAGAAATGGCGCCAGTAATACGGTTATTCTGTTTTTCGCGAAAAAGGAAAGTGCCATGCTCAAGCACGCAATGCTCCCGCAGAAAAAAAAGTCTACGAAAAGGTAAATGACACAAAACAGAAATGGCTGGCTATAGTACATCCCGGACCACAGAGATCCATGCCCCATTGAAAAGTATTGATAGATCACATCTGGAATTGCTGCATTTGAATACAACAGTGAAATCAGCATGTTTATTCCCAGAGGAATCACAACTGCTAAGCCACCCATCAGAAAAGTCGCAATATACTTAGCAGCATAATAATTCATTTTTCTGGTCCTGGTGGTTACATTCTTAATATACCCCCTCTTTAGTTCAGAGTGAAACGACCATCCATATGCCATTGCTGCCAGAAGCGGAAACAAAAAGAAAAATAAAGAAAATCCCAAGGTCATAGACTCACAGCCAATCCAATTTCCAAATAGACTGAGGCCAACAAATTCTTCCTGCGCATAGGTTCCTGCCATCTTATTTAATTCAAAAAACTGCTCGACATTCTGATAAATCTCATAATTATTAAAAAGCGTCAAACCCGTACCAATTAGAACAATGAACCAGAACCACTTACTCATGGCCTTCTTAAGTTCAATTTTTAAATATTGTTTCACCATACCCTCCCGATCGAGAATCAATTTAAGCCCAAATCAAAAAATTCCAGTTGCTTATAGCCGCTCCCGGTTGTTCCAACCAAACTCTGAATGGTCTCCGGATCATTTTTAATAAAGAATCCGAACTTAACCTCCATCTTTTCTCCCTGAGGAAGTTTAAAGAGGTAAAAAGAATCCCCTCCCTGCGTTTGACTAAAGTATGAACTGGAATAGCATTCTCCAATCCGGTACATGGAATATTTAGCAGAAATGGAATCCGCAGGATTTAATTGAATGGCGTTCCTCTCGACCAAAACCACTTGGCTGATAGGAAATTCTTCCGGATCTTCAAGAAATGAAACCGCGGAACGATTCTCTAAGGTGAAATCGACTATTGCGAGCAGATAGGAATCTTTCAATGAGCCATCTGCATTGATTAAATCTTCCAAATGCAGCGGTTGAGTTTCTTCTTCATCCGCATACAGCAGACAGGGTTCTGTCAGTTCTTCCATGGTAACTCCTGCCTGCGAGAGGCTGCTATACAACTGGGTACCATGAACCTGCATATACATGCCACTATTTCCGTTCATCTCAAAAAGAGTCTCGATCGGGTAAACGTCCAGAGACTGGAGCGTATTTTCATCGACGTAGCCAGGTTCAACAATGATCGTTTCTCCTAACTTCCCCTTTTTCTCTGGCTGTGTCTTAACGGCCGCTTCACTGCTTACTGCTTCATTCGAGGTACAGCCAAGTAATGTAAGAGCCAAAAACATCAATAAGAAAACTTTCTTTATCTGCATCCTTCCCCCTATAGTGATCGGGGGAAACTGTCAGGAAACAGTTCCCCCACAGGATCTAATTATTTACTATTGTGTAGCTTCCCTGACTATCCGGACTCCAGCAGCCATAAATATGGCCCCACAGCTCATGAAACGTCGGAATCATGCCGATGCTGGCTTTTCTATAACCGGCTTCATAGATATAATTACGGATTTGAGATTTAACCCCCTTGTCGACATAGGCCTTCCCATGTTTTGTCTGATTGGAATATCTCCCTTGTGTAGGAACACCATAAGTCGTTACCCACAGTGTTTTAAGTCCTTCTGTGTAATACATGTAAACCTGTGTAGTATTTGTTTTCGGCCTCGGTGGTGTTCTAAACTCCTCTGACATATACGCATCAAAGGTATAATAGGTATCCCTTGTTTCTGCTGCACTTACTGGTACTGCTCCCATAATCAGGGTCAGCATCGCCACAAATATGATTTTTGCTCTCTTCATTCCTATCTCCTTCCAAATACTTCACCTTCAGGTAACTATATGTAAAAGCAATTGCTGTTTTATGATAATCCCGATTTTACGGCGTAAGATTTTTTATGTTTTTGATTGTACCATATTTTCTATACACTATCAATGCAAATTGAAAATTCTCTAATAAAAAATATGACCATAATTCTATTCCTGTAGTCTTAAACCTTTTGCTTTCAAGCCTTTTTACAGAAAGCTATTTCGGGGATATTAAAGAAAATGAACATTTCCGAAGATTCAACCACCGTTCATCTGAAAAGGCCAGGAATTCATGCTGTATGCCATTGGCCGGAACCTAAAAACAGCAAAGAACACCCCCGTTGGAAAATCCCGCGTTTATTATACGCCGATTTCTACGGGGGTGTTCTTATTTCATGTTGAAAGAGTCAAAATTCGGAATTAACCGACAGCCTCCTTTTGCAGCAGCCAAATCCGCTGGCAATAAAATACTCATCAAGCCTTTTTAAATTGACAAATTACAATGATGACTTTAACAAGCTGAGCTTCAAGGTCAATTCTCTTAACTAGAACAGCCTCTTCATTGAAATAGCTGTAGACAAAATTAATACCCCTTTTATTACTAAATTATCGATTTCTTCCCACATAAATAATACAGTCTTCATCTTGAGAAGAATTTATTTTTTCGCTCAATTGTTTCAATGAGATTGGTATAATCTCCCCTACACTTTCTGCTTTGCTTTTTTCTTTTTCTTGATAGGAAATATTCCAACTAATACTAACAACAACACCATATATTAAGAAACTTATACTGATAATAACAAGACCTAAAAAGAACTTGTCTTTTTTATAACAAAATGCTGTGAATGCAAAGAGAAATAGACTTCCTAGCAAAACAAACCATAGCCCCATACCAAAAAAAGAATCTACATAAATGCCGGCGTCACGAGCGTAGCCATCTCTATAAGTAAAATAGCAGGCAATTATAAAAAACAAAATACTTATCAGAAAACTTATCATATAAAAACTTTCTTTTTTCACTAAGATTGCTCCTTCCTATTGCGTGGGCGAGAAACTTTTCGCCCACGCAATGTGATATTTTTACGGATTACAAATTCCAGCTCGTTTCCAGCAGCATCCACTGCTTTAGGCAAATTTGTAGACGCTCTGATTTAGCTCCATTTCAAATACTTGACCTTCATGTAACTATATGCAAAAGCAATTGTACTCTCCTGCAGGTAGGCTCATATACCAAAGTCAATTGCTGTTTTATGATAATCCCGATTCTATGGCGTAAGATTTTTTATGTTTTTGATTGTACCATATTATCTATAGACTATCAACACAAATTGAGAATTCTCTAATGATAAAATTTGACTAGATTTTTATACTAATAGTCGCATCATTATTACTTAATGTATATTTCAATTAGGTTTACTGGTATAATTATATGGCTTGTCTACCATTCACGATATTCTTTTCGTTTGCTCCACCATTGGCAGAATTGCCATTTTCCTGCGTAACAAGGTGCCATGCTCTCAAGCCTCCTAACCCCAAGTACATCTTTTTATGGGCATGCTTCATGTAAAACTTATGCCTGGCAAACTTATCTGGAAAGTTAATAAAATAACAAATATGAGTTGACACAAATAAGAAACTATGATAGCCTAAGTATAGAACCGGTTCGAGTAACTCCTCAAAAACATCATTTGTCAAACTACTATTAGGAGGTAAGTTACATGAAGATTAGAAATAGAATAATTGGCATGTTATTAATATGCGCTATGGTTCTGGGAAACTATTCAACAATACTCGCACAAAGTGATTTAGGGGATGTAGAGGCTCAATACTTCTCATTTTCAGAAAAGGATATTTACGAAAGTCTACAAAAATGTGATAATGCATCGTTGTCAAGCGATGGATTTTCAAAGGCAGATATACAAATCTTGAGAACAAAGACATATAATGATTTATTGCTGGAACGGGCTAAGCTTCCCCGAGAAACTTTACAAAAGTATGGTCACACAGATAGCGAAATAAATCAATTAAAACAATTTGCCAGCAGCAATGTGCTATCTGCTACAAGCGATTCATTGGCGAGGGCTGCGATTGCATGTAGTGGATCTCTTAGCAAGGTTTCAGCAAGTTCAACTTCAATTAAGGTGAAATATAGCTGGAGCTGGAATGCACGCCCTGTATTTTTAGGGACAGATACGGTAGGAATGCGTTGGCAAGCAGTTAGAAGTGATGGGACGATTATCAGTGCCTCAGCAACTAGCAAAAGTGCTTTTGTAAACTATTATTCAATAGACACCGGAAATTTATATACTACCTCTTCGTTCACGCCTACTTCAAAAACAGATTTTGACGCAATTTACTTAGAATTTAATATGCAAAAATCTGTTGGTTACTGGGCTAAGTCAGGAAACATGACCGCTACTATTACAAAGGATGGAAGTTCCCCTCTTTATTTGGTAAAGGTGGCTGCTGTATATGGGCATTCTATTTTAAACTCAAAGGCATCTATATCATATTCAGCAGGCGGGTATTCTATTTCGATTAGTCCCAGCAGCCGCGAGGAATCTTCTGGTTATTCCAATATTACGGTCTACGCGAATGGTACTGTTATAACCAATTAAGGAGTAAATATGGGGATATTTGATTTTATTTACCTTGTTTGTTTACTATTGTTTTGGCCGGTATTTGCAGATATGCTAAAACGTATTATTAATAGCAAAAATATTCAGGAAGAGAAAAATAAGGTAATTAGTATGCACCTTTTATTCCTGGCGCTGTGTACGGCCTGGACTGGGTACTATATCATTAAAATTATAGCTAACATACTTTGAATATGCAGCCAGATGGTAAAATCAGAGAGGGTTAGTCGGTAAATCACGAAAATGTTATACAAGAAAATCACCTTTCCGTTATATTAAGCTTATGCAAGCCAGGATATAACGAAAGGTGATTTTCATTTGTCAAAGAGAAACTCTATCGAAATTGGTCCATTTGTTTAGAAATTCTCGTTTAGAAATGGCAGAATATACTCAATCGCATTCGTGATAGAGTGCCCATAATTTGGAATTAGCAGCGTTTTTGCTGACGGTATTAGGCATGATAGTCTTTGGGCAGACGCTTTTGCGTTTATAATGACATCATCCTCACCGTCTATAAAAATAACAGGCATATTAAGTTTCAACAATTGCTCATTCTCAAATAAAGGCAGCTCTTGGATCGGGTTGTAGCTTTCTGCTATCAAATTCATAAAATCCAAAACTTCCTTGGGAATGTCCGATTCTCCAATAATGTCAGAGGTGATCGGCACGGTACCATCCTCTTGCCTTGTATCGTTGACATTTTGCAGAAATTGCTGATGAACCGGAGCAAGTCCAGCGGATGCGATCAAAATAAGTTTAGACACACATTCCGGATATATAGTCGCAAATTTTAAGGATATCCAGCCGCCAAGAGAATTTCCAATTATAATAGATTTTTCAATGCCAAGCGCAGATTGCACTTCCTTCATCCAAAATGCAAAATCGCCTGCGTCAAGGCTTGGTCTGTATTCTTCGCTATTTCCGGCTTCACCTATAAGATCAATCGCATATACCCGAAAATGAGCGGATAATGCCATTATTTCCGGAAACCAAAATGCACTGTTGCTATTAGAACCGTGCAGCAGCATAACCGAAGAATTTGACTCGTTTCCTGCAGCTAACATAAAAGTCTGTTCATAGCTTGTTTCTATATATTTTTGTTCAAAGGGAAACTGACTAAGTATGCCATTGTAATAAGCACGCATCTTATCCCGCTGCTCTGCGGATTTGAAAACACTGTTTTTCATTAAGTCCACTCCTATAAAATTAGATTTGTTTGGAATTGTTACTCTGTTATTGTAAGAATCATCTCTGCAATCGCGGACAAGAAACGTATATCGCCCCACAACATGACGCGAACCATATTTTCATGCTCAATATACTGAGATTGCATCGATGTTTTTGAAAGCTCCGGCGGCTTAGCATTAAATGCGGCTGTGAGCAGATTCATCACTCGCATGGCGTCTTCCTTGCCATTCGTTGGAATATCAATGACCGATGAAGCTGTGATTGTACGCTCTGCTTTAGAATTCACGCTGTTAACGTTGTTACCCTCCATAAAAACGCTTAAATCATGCCCACTGACCCGCCAACTTTTGCCAACCTTTATTGCTCGTAATTTGCCCTCTCTAATATACCGCTGTATCGTTTTGGGGTGGATATTGAGCAATTCTGAAATTTGTTCCACTGTACGATAATCTTTATCCATATTCCCTCCTTATTATTCCTCATAGGGTAATAATAAGGCGTAATAGGGAATTTGTCAAGTGATTTGTGTGTTTTTAACTTTTTTAAAAATAAGCCAATAAAATACGGCTATGGTCCACTATCCATAGCCGCATTACTCTTTACTTTTTTCGCTTATCGGGCAATTTCGAGATAAGAACCAAGCTCCGGCAGGGAGATGTCCGCTGCTTTGTAAGAATCCACATCAATGATAATATCATGGATGATAGACAAGGTCTTACCACCTGTCTGTACCGTTCCGGTCAACTTTAAGGTCTCCTGCACGATATAACCGTCACGGATCGTGAAGCTTCCGCCGGCGCTCTGGAAGGTCACCTTTGCATCCTCCCCATAAATCACCTTGTATTGGCTCCACTGGGCACCGGCTCCGACAATGTTCTCTGCCTGCTCCGGTTTCACCGTAAAGGTAAGGAGGGTCTGATTATCCTGTTCGGTCATCTTAATCTCCTGAAAATCACTTCCCGAAAGGTGCGCCATTAAGATCATACCGGGCCCCATCTGATTCTGTGCTTCTCCCCAGTCCATTTTGATTTTGTACTGTGTTCCAGACATATTGGTGTACATATATTCGTCGGTATAATAATAACTCAGAGGCACATTCATAGGAATTCCGGTCGCCATATCCACATCCATATTACCCTCGAAAGCAACCGTTCCCGTATTGCCGCCCGGTTCCTGTATCTTCAGGATTCCCTGCAGAATGGCATCCATGGAGTTACCGCTCTCCTTTACCGTAAGCTGCGATTTCAACGTCTGCTCCACACCGTCTGCCTTTTTATACTTCTTGGCTGCTGATTCATAGATGGCTTCCGGTGTATTGCTGCCACAGGCAGCCATGGACATCATAATGCCCATAACCAGTAGCAATGCCATTCTTCTCTTCATGTTGACCTCCTCCTCTGTCAGGCGTTCTCGCTTAACCAGTTGCTAAGCGCGGCAAACTGCTCTAACGTCAGCGCTTCCCCGCGGATAGAGGGGGAATGGCCTAATGCCGCAATCGCATTCTGTATTGTTTCTTTGGAAAAATCCAGTTCCGGAGAATTATGCAAACCATTGGCCAGGGTTTTTCGCCTCTGGTTAAAAGATGCCCGGATCAGCCGGAATAACAATCCTTCATCCGCCACCGATACCGGCGGTTCTTCATGGCAGGTCAGACAGACCACTGCCGACCCCACAGACGGTCTCGGAATAAAGCAGTTTGGCGGAACATTTGCTGCCAGATAAGGCGCTGCATAATATTGCACTGCTAGGGAGAGCGCTCCATAATCCTTCGTACCAGGCGACGCCTTCATCCGGTCTGCTACCTCTTTTTGGACCATAACCGTAATATTTTTAAGAGGTACACCGCTCTCAAACAGCCCCATAATAATCGGGGTCGTAATGTAATAAGGCAGATTTGCCACTACCCGGATAGGACGTCCTTCGTTATACTGATCTGCCAGGGCCTTCACATCCAGCTTTAGGATGTCACTGTGGATGACCTCCACATTATCATATCCCTGCAGCGTCTCTGCCAGAATTGGAATAAGCTTTGCGTCAATTTCCACTGCCGCCACCTGTCTGGCTGCTTCCGCGAGAGCCTGTGTCATGGTGCCGATTCCCGGTCCGATCTCCAGCACGAAATCGGTCTTCTCCACACCGGCTGCCCGGATGATTTTCTCCAGCACATGGGCATCTACCAGAAAATTTTGTCCGAAACGTTTCTGGAACATGAAGGAGTTCTTCTGGATAACCTCAATTGTCCTCTGGGGATTTACTAATTTTTCCATTCTATTTCCCATCTAGGCAATTCCATAGAACCGCCTGGCGTTTTCCATCGTGGCGTCTTCCACCTCTTCCTTCGTGATCCCGCGGAGCTCCGCCAGCGCTTCCACTACCAACGGCAGGTGAAGGGATATGTTCCGCTTCCCCCGAAACGGAACCGGAGCCAGGTATGGGCAATCCGTCTCCAGCAGGATCCGCTCCAGAGGCGCATAAGCCGCCACCTCCTTCAGCTTCTTGCTGTTAGCAAAGGTTAAGACCCCGCCGATTCCAAGATAATGCCCCATGTTCAAATATTCCCTCGCCAGCTCGACTCCATAAGAAAAGCAGTGGATCACCATGGGAAGCTCCCGGCCTCCGCAGGCCTGGATCATCTCCAGGGTATCCTTCGCCGCGTCACGGCTGTGTATAATTACCGGTTTTCGAAGCTCCTTCGCCAGCTCTAACTGCGCTTCAAACCAACGCTTCTGCATCTGCCGGTCCGGTTCATCCCAATAATAGTCCAGGCCGATTTCTCCAACGGCGACCATCCTGGGAGCTTCCGCCATCTGGCGAAGCCAGGTAAGCGTCACCGTACCATCTTCGAACTCCTGGGTGTCACAGGGATGAACACCTGCTGCTCCATAGAAGAAACCGTATTGCTGTGTCAGTGCCAAAGTCGCTTCCGTAGTGCTGCGGCTGGCTCCCACATTCACCACATATTGAATCCCCTGCTCCGGAAGACTGGCCAGCAGCTCCTCCCGGTCCTGATTGAAAGCCTCATCATCATAATGGGCATGTGAATCAAATATCATCCGGCACCTCTTAGCAGATCTCTGCTCCGGAGGGCATTTCACGGTCCGGTGTCATCAGCGACATAGCTCCTTCCGCATCCTCCGCACATAAAAGCATTCCTTCCGACAGAATTCCTGCCATCTTGGCCGGCTTCAGGTTTACTACTACCATTACCTTCTTGCCGACCATCTGCTCCGGCGTATAGCTGGCCTTGATTCCGGATACGATCTGCTTCACCTGGCTGCCGATCTTCACCTGGGAACACAGCAGCTTCTTAGACTTCTTCACCTCTTCGCAGGCAATAATCTCTCCCACCTGAAACTGAAGCTTAGCAAAATCCTCATAGGTAATCTCCGGCTTGGCATCCATATCAATGCCGGCGTTATCTTCCGCTGCCGGTTCTTCAGCGGCAGGTGTTCCGAACTCTGCTTCTGCCTTCGCCATCACCTCTGCCAGCTCAAGCCTTGCAAAAAGGATTTCCGGCTTCTCCGTTACTTTATTTCCGCTGGGATATCCGCCGAAGCTATGCAGCGTATCCAATGCACGGAGTTCCACATTCAGCTGGGCTGCAATCTTATGGGCCGTATCCGGCAGGAATGCTTCCAGCAGGGAAGCTCCGACATGAATACCTTCTACCAGGTTATAAAGTACCGTCTCCAGCCGCTCCCTCTGGCTCTCATCCTTAGCCAGCGCCCAGGGCATTGTCTCGTCAATATATTTATTACAGCGTTTAAACACATTAAAAATCTCGGTCAGGGCATCGGCCACACGCAGCTCATCCATTTTAGTACCGACCTTTGCTTCCGCCGCCGTTACCACTATCTTCAGGTCGTCATCCACCGTCTCACACACGTTCCGGTTATGCACCAGTCCGCCGAAATATTTGTTGCTCATGGCAACCGTACGGTTTACAAGATTACCCAGCGTATTCGCCAGGTCCGAATTAATCCGCTCCACTAACAGTTCCCAGGTAATAACACCGTCACTCTCAAAGGGCATCTCATGAAGCACGAAATAGCGTACCGCATCCACGCCGAAATAGCGTACCAGGTCGTCCGCATACAGCACATTGCCTTTGGACTTACTCATTTTACCGTCTCCCTGCAGCAGCCATGGGTGTCCAAAGATCTGCTTCGGAAGGGGCTCTCCCAAGGCCATCAGGAAGATGGGCCAGTAGATGGTGTGGAAACGGATAATATCCTTACCGATCAGATGCAGGTCCGCAGGCCAGAGCTTCCGATATTGTTCACTGGAGTTACCCTCCGCGTCATAGCCAATCCCCGTAATATAGTTCGTCAGAGCATCCAGCCATACGTAGGTTACATGCTTCGGGTCAAAGGATACAGGAATTCCCCAGGTAAAAGAGGTTCTGGAGACACATAAATCCTGGAGACCCGGCAGCAGGAAATTGTTCATCATTTCATTTTTACGGGCCGCCGGCTGGATAAACTCCGGGTGTGCATGGATATGCGAGATCAAGCGGTCCGCATACTTGCTCATCTTGAAGAAATACGCCTCTTCCTGTGCCGGCTGTACTTCCCGCCCGCAGTCCGGGCATTTGCCGTCCGCCAGCTGGGACTCGGTGAAAAAGGATTCACAGGGCGTACAGTAAAGACCTTCATAATGCCCCTTATAAATATCGCCCTGTTCGTAGAGCTTCTTAAAAATCTTCTGCACCTGCTGTTCATGGTTCTTGTCCGTGGTGCGGATAAACTTATCGTAAGAAGTGTTCAGCAGATCCCAGATTTCCTTCACGGTACCGGCTACACCGTCCACGAACTCCTGGCAGGTCACACCGGCTTCCTCTGCCTTCATCTCAATTTTCTGCCCGTGCTCATCCGTGCCGGTCTGGTAAAATACATCGTAGCCCTGGGCTCTCTTATAACGGGCAATGCTGTCTGCCAGGACGATCTCATAGCAGTTGCCAATATGAGGTTTACCGGATGTATAAGCAATCGCGGTTGTAATATAATAAGGTTTCTTTGTCATAATTTCTCTCCTTTTTCTATGAAATTAAAAAGCTCCCGCCTTCCTACCGAGGACGAGAGCCTATGCTTCGTGTTACCACCTTCGTTCGTCTCTGCCTCGCGGCAGAAACCTCTGCAGGTCATTTCTGACCCTGCGCGTTCACGGGCGCTCCCGTCGCAGCCTATACCCTTCGGCAGTCGGTGCGCAGCTCCAAGACCATCTTCGCTGTGTGTCCTGCGTCCCTTCTCACCAAACGGGACTCTCTGCGGCATTCCGGCACAGTTACTCTTCTCTTCCTTGCCTTTTCCATATAATGTTAAGGGCAAAAGGTATTTTAACCCCTTGATTCCCTTAGAGTTTACTATCAGTTCACACGAATGTCAAGGGGATTTGCATCCTGCAGCCAATCGTTCATGCGGTCTTTCACTACATCGAACTGAGCAGGACCCACTTCCAGAAGAAACTTGTGGAATTCCTTTGCGGAGAAATTGCTTCCTAAAGCAGTTTCCGCTTCCTCCCGAAGCTGTTTAAACTGCAGCATTCCAATATAGTAAGGCTGGTAAGCTGCCGGGTCATTAATGGCTCCGTAATACAGCTCGCTGACAATTTCTTCATCACTGATTCCGTAGGGCGTCAGATATTGCGTCAGCGCTTCCTTATCCCAGCCCTCGTAATGAATTCCAAAATCAATCCGGCACATAAGCCCCATATTAAAAGACTGGTAGGCACTTAAAAAGCTTGCCAGATTTTCATCCAGGCCGCCCCACCGGTAGGAATCCAGTTCAATATACTGTGCCCAGCCCTCTACATATCCATTAAAGGAGAATACTCCCCGGATCGGATTGGGATCCATGCTGTAAAAATAGGTGGTCTGGTACAAATGTCCCGGAAAGCCTTCATGAGCCAGCGTAGTAAATAAATCCATGTGCTCATAATCCGGGTTATTATTAATGTATATGGTATTTCTCGAAGGGTTATCCAACGGCGGAATCATATAGAACGCAGGACTGCACATCTTCTCCATAGGCTCCGCCACATACTTCTGGGAATAATTTTCATTTACGGCCTTCGGATAATCCTCCTGAATAGCCGTCACCAGATGCTGCAAAATCTCATCCGGATCCGAATAGAGGAATTCGTAATTTTCCAACTTTTCTTCGACCGAAGGATCCTTGCTATAAATAGCAGAAACCGACAGCAAATCCGCCATCATCTGCTGTTCCGTTTCCCTAATCAGTTCCTCAACCGTCTTGCCCGATCCGGTCTTGGACTCAATCAGATATTCGTAATATTCCTGACCGCCATCATAATTTACATAGCCGCCCAGTTCCGCTGCCGTGCCCTTTAACTCGTTCATCACGGCCACGATCTCCTGGTAGGCGGGAATCAGCGAGTCTTCCACTGCCGCCTTTGCCCTGGCCTGGTAAGTGCTGATCTCCTCTGCCGTCAGACCGGGAAATGCCGCAATATTCTCCTTCAAAACAGACAAAACACAATTCTCCTCTGCCCCAAGGAATTCCTCACACTGCTCTACTACCTCTTCCACACCATTCATACTCAGGAAATATCCTTCCCCTGCTCTGTACCGCTCGTATTCCAGGCAATCTTCCACATAGGCCTGGGTCTGCTCCAGTAATGCCAGGCAGTTTTCAATATCTGCTTTATCCTGCAGATCATACTCGGAAAAGTATAAGGGAATCAAAGTATGTAATCCATGCAAAGGTGAAAATGGTTCGTAAAACAACACCTCGATATCCATAAGTTCATTTTCCATCAGACGCTTCAGAATATCGTAGATCAGCTTTTGCTCATAATTCAGAGCGGAATAATCGTAGGAGGCCAGCTGTTTCCAGGTCTGCTTCAGTTCCTCCTTATTTTCCTGCATATCCTCATAACTGAAATCACCCCAGGTGGGGGCCCCTGCTTCAATACCAAAATCGTCCGGATTTTCTAACAGGAAATGCAGGGAGAAGGAATCTGCGGTAACCTCTTCCTTAAAGATCTCTTCCAGGAATGCATCAAAATCCTCCTGTACCTTTAACTGCTCCGCCGTATAAGTTACCTGCTCATCATATATGGTTCCGACCCGGCCCTCTGAAATTGCCGGGACATCTGCTACTGTGTCCGGAGCCTTTGTAGTCTCCCCTTTCGCCTCTTCCGTGACCGTAGTCTCAGGGGACCCGTTGATTTCTGCAGCCTTTTCGCCGCTGCAGCCGCCCAGAGCCAGTGCTAGTACCAGCAATAATATAATCCAGCTTCTCACATGTTTTTTCATACTTTACTGAATTCCTTTCTTTTCATCAGACGCATATAGGTGCAGTATAACATTTCCTGTTTTGCTTTTCCAGCCCCCTATACAAATTATTTCTGGAGTTAACAGGAAATTCTTCTTCCCTTAACGTTTGCCGCAGAATTGGCGCGGAATGGTTCCGCGCTTTGGCAGAGCTTCACAATTCCATGACTAAAAACGGATCCTCCTGTATAAGATGATAGTAAAACAGGTCCGCATTTATATGCCTCTCACTCCTCAAACCTGTTTTTTCATCTTGAATCTATGGAGGTAATACATGAAAAAAGGCGCGAAATGGTGGATTCTGCCAATCCTGCTGGCCGGAATACTGCTGATATCCGGCTGTGGCATAGAAGAAGTCTCGGTTTCTCCGGTTTCCTATGAGCAGTTAGACGATCAGACGCTAAAGCGCCAGGCAGAATTCGACCAATGGACAGAGGATCTTTTCCGGAGCCAGGTGGTCAGTGATGCCATTACCCTGCACTATACGCTGACCCGCCCTGAGGACTTTGGCATCAGCGATGCATCTGCGACCTTCGGCCTGGTGGGTGAAGCGCTCCATAAAAAATCCCTTACAGAGCTTGCGGATATGCAGACACGTCTCGCGGAATTTTCCTATGAGACGCTGAGTGATAGTCAGAAGCTGACCTATGACATTTTGGCAGAATACATAGACACGCAATGGATGGGGAAAGATTATTATCTTTATGCGGAAGCACTGACCCCGACCACCGGTATTCACGTGCAGCTTCCGGTGCTGTTGGCGGAATACCAGTTCTACCGCCTGCAGGATGTGGAGAATTACCTGAATCTTTTATCGGATCTGCCCCGCTATTATGGTGATCTGATTACCTTTGAACAGGAAAAATCCTCTGCCGGTCTGTTTATGTCGGATCCGATTGCCGACGAAGTCATTACCGCCTGCCAGGATTTTATTTCCAGAGAAGAGGAAAATTATCTGATCCGGGCATTTAACAGCCGTATCGACGCTTTCCCCGGTCTTTCGGATGAGATGAAGAACTCTTACAAGGAGCGGAATGCTTCCGCCGTACACGAATATGTGATCCCGGCCTATCAGACCCTGATGGATGGCCTGACTGCCCTGAAGGGCACCGGCCGGAATTCTGAGGGCCTGGCCCACCTTCCGAAGGGTAAGGAGTATTATGAATATCTCGTCCGCGCTTCCACCGGATCGGACCGGTCCGTAGAGGAAATGATTACCTGGCTGGAGGCCTGGATTATCCTGGATATTAATGAGTTGAAGGAGCTGGTACAGGGAAACCCCGATCTTTTAGAAAAATATGAGCGATTTTCCTTCCCCCTGACAGATCCGGAAGCAATTCTGGAAGATCTGAAGAGTAAGATGAAGGCGGATTTTCCGGAATTACCGGAGGTTACCTACTCGGTCAAGTATATCGATGAGTCGCTGGAAGCCAGCAGCAGCCCTGCTTTTTACCTGGCACCTCCCATTGACCGGACAACTGACCAGGCCATTTATATTAACCGGAGCGCTAACCCCTCTTCTTTGTATACGACCCTCGCCCACGAAGGATACCCCGGACACCTGTACCAGAATGTATCCTTTGCTAACCAGCACGCCAACCACCTCCGCTATTTGTTAAGCTTCAAAGGCTATTCCGAGGGGTGGGCTACCTATGTGGAAAACCTGGCCTATAACTATTGTGAAAGCGCCGATGCATCCACCTGCCGCCTCATGCAGCTATTCTCCGATATTAATCTGGAGATTTCCGCACTGATGGATCTGTACGTAAATTACCTTGGTTATAATCAGGAAGAAATGACCACGGCACTCTCCAAGGTATATGGCGGAGATCTGGGTAATGTGGAAGCTCTTTATCATCACCTGATCGGAAATCCGGGAAATTATCAGAGCTATACCATTGGATATCTGGAAATGAAAGAACTGCGGTCAACTGCGGAAAAGGCGCTGGGCGACCAATTCCAGGCCATTGAATTTCACCGCTGGATTATCGAGACCGGCCCAGCGCCCTTCACGGTTCTACGAGGACAGCTGCAGAACTGGCTGAATACACAGTAGGATTCTAAAAAAGGAGATGCGTGTGAAATGCATCTCCTTTATAGCGCCTATAGAATTCCGGTTTTCCTATTCTCCAAATGCCGCCTTATAATCCTCCTGGAATTTCGCAATTCCCTGGTCGGTCAGCGGGTGCTTCGTCATCTGCTCAATGACCTTATAGGGCACGGTCGCAATGTCTGCACCAGCCAACGCACTGTCCGTCACATGGATCGGATTCCGGATGCTGGCGGCAATAATCTCCGTCTTAATCTCATGGCGGCAGAAGATATCGGCAATGTTTTCAATCAGATCGATTCCCGGTACGGAAATATCGTCCAGCCGTCCCAGGAAGGGCGATACATAGGCCGCTCCCGCCCTAGCGGCCAGCAATGCCTGGGCAGCCGTAAAGACCAGCGTCATATTTGTCCGGATTCCTTTGGCGGTCAATACCTTACAGGCCTTCAGGCCTTCCGCAGTCATTGGAATCTTCACAACCATATTGGGGTGAATCGCCGCAATCTCAATTCCCTCTGTAATCATTCCCTCCGCATCCACGATGGTTGCCTTTACCTCTCCGCTGATCGGTCCGTCTACGATTGAAGCAATCTCTTCCACCACCTCTTTTACGTCCCGGCCTTCCTTAGCAATCAGTGACGGGTTCGTCGTAACCCCGCAAATAACTCCCATGTCGTTTGCCTTACGGATCTCCTCGATATTTGCGGTATCAATAAATAATTTCATCCTTCTCCTCCTGTATCTTCCAAACCTTTTTACCAATATCCGTCCCTATCATAACCCCGTTCCCCCTCTTTGGCAAGGGGAATACGATAGAAAATCCAACCTAAAATCATTCCAATTAAAAGTCCTCCCAAATGGGCAAGCTGATCCGTCCTTTCGCTGCTGTAACCTCCATATATAAGCCATACCAGAGCAAACAGCATTTGCGGCAGCCCTACCCTCCGGACAGTGCCTCTGTATTTTATCACAATGGCCAGGAGAACTCCAAAGATACCAAATATCGCACCAGATGCACCCACGCTGATGTGATCCTGTCCCAACATATGCCAGACAACTTTAGAAATCACATTTGCACCAATTCCGGCCCCCAGATAAACGGCCAGATATTTGATATGTCCCAGGTATTTCTCGGTCGGACTCCCTAACACTCCAAGCACAAGCATATTGGACATAAGATGAGAAATACCGGAATGCAGAAATATGGATGTAAGAAGCCGGTAGTATTCTCCATCTTCCACAATGCCTGGCCAGTAACTGCCTCCCCACATATACAATTCATCGGCCGCATTCGGGTTACTGCTAAAATCCATCCAAAGAAATAGGATTACATTCACTGCAATAAGCAGAATGGTTATAACCGGATAATTTCTCCAGATACGTTTCAGTGTATATTCCATAATTCGATTCTTCCTCTCAAAGCCAAAATACCTTTTAACCCCTGATATCTACGGATTTTGCACACTTTGTGCTCCCGCAATCCGAAAAGCATTCGAAATCCACCCTTTTCGGGCAACTTACTCATGTTTCCTAATTATAATACACTTTGAGTGTTTCATCAAGCTCAGATGTCGGGGGAAGGGTTTTGGACAAAAAAACCACTGGGGCAGTCTGTCTTTCGGAATTAAAAGCAGACTGCCTTCAGCGGCTTAATATGCGTAAACACTTGGGTGCTGTCCGTTTTTAAGTGCGGAAATAGTCCTGAAATTGCTCTACAATATACGAAGCGGATGAGCCTGCCACCGGCATTCATAAGTACATCTATAACGGCGGAAACCCTGTCTGCGAGATGTGCGTTAAAATGGGAATCAAACCGGTTTTTTATGATTTTTTTTGTTTTTTCATCTGTCTATTGACAGGGAGCGGTTCAAATTTAGCGCGACAGCCCCTTCTTGGCCATCACAAGAATCGGTGCTATTCCATAAAACTTCTGGCTATTAACGACTACCTGGTTGGGAAAGATTCTATACCGTTTACGAAATGCCAATACGCCACCAGCTTATGGGTGAAAAAGTAGTACCGCAAAAAATCATTGGCTTTGCAGCTATTTTCTAATTACTCCTATTCAACCCTTGCAGTACCTTCTAATTTTTCAAGAAGATCAAAACAGATACTTTCTGTAGAGTCGTGATAGAAAAAAGGGTCTTTTCTAATGGTTGAACTATCATTCACAATAAGATTATAAACTGTATTTCCCTGAGGATCCTTAAAAGATAAATCATAAAGAGCTCCTGAGTACATGATTGATACTTTGCTCTTTTTGAGAAGTGTATTCTGAATGTTGGTTACAATGGAAACTATTGTATCTGTGTCCGTAATCAAGAAAACTCCACCAGAATTTCCGCCAGTACCCTCTATGCAAGATACATCTTCTGGATTCACATTCGTCATTAAAGAAACAGGAGAATACCACCAAACAAATACTGTGCCTTCCTCTGAATTCAATAAATACTCTGTTAATTTGCAAGGGCTAAAATTAGTACTAGGCTCTTTTTCATGTGATACAACTCCTTTCTATTGTGGTAGGGTTAGTGGATAGGGCTAGGGTAATAGGAGGAGCTTCTTCTTATTCCTATAGTTATTATATTGCCTTGTTAGTTTTTTTTCAATACTTTTTTTAATTCTTTATTATAAATATATGATTCTATTTTAATTTATTTTACGCTCCAAGTCTTTATTAGTTAACGCTATAAATCTTTATGAACAAAACCCATGCCCGTCTTTATGAGTTAACGCCATAAATCTTTAGGAACGTTATAATGCACTTTGAGTGTTTCATCAAGCCTGGATGTCAAGGAAGGGTTATGGACAAAAAAACCACTGTGGCAGTCTGTCTTCCGGGATTAAAAGCAAACTGCCTTCAGCGGCTATTGTTATTACGCGTAAACATTAGGCTTCATCCGCTTTTAAGTGCGGAAATAGTCCTGAAATTCCTCTACAATACCATTGGTCAGGGCATCTGCGATGTCATATGCCTGCTGCTCAATCTCGTCAAACAATGCTACATCTGCCGGATAATTCTGGCTCATCCGATTGACTGCTTCCTGTTTCGTCATATCTAAATGACGGTACAGCATACTCTGAAGCTCTTCCTGATTGTAATTCGGATTCAAGGCTGCCAGGCTTTCGGCCAGCCTATCAGCATTCTGGTACCATTGCTGGCTCTTTTCTTCCACCAGTGCCTGATCATTTTGTTTGAGTGCACGAACCAGATCTGCCGCAATCGTCAGATGCTCACGAAATAGTTCTTCAATCTGCGCAGCTGCCTCATCTCCATAGAAACGACGGAAAATGTTCGCCATATGCCGGGGATTCTCCATCAGACGATTCGCTGTGGCATCCGTATCTCCGAGGCCGTCGATAATGCTGATGATTAACAGACGGGTCCAGAAGACATGCTCCAGCCAGGCCCTGCGCATAACACTGGTAAGCAGAATTTGTGCCGCACTGATTCCTTCTGCCCCGTACATCGGCATCTCACCTTCACGCATAGGCGCTGCCTGAAAGGAGGGCGCTGCCTGGAAAAACGGCTCTGCCTGGAAAGACGGCTCTGCCTGGAAGAACGGCTCTGCCTGGAAGAACGGCTGTTCCTGGAAGAACGGCTCTGCCTGGAAGAACGGCCGTTCCTGGAAGGACGGCTGTGACTGGAAGGACGGCTGTGACTGGAAGGACGGCTGTGACTGGAAAGAGGGCTCCTGCATCGTATTATTTTCCTGTCCGCCAGAGTTAGAGGGGCGGAACCCGGAAGGCTGACCTATCTCTTCTAAACCGGGTTGATTTCTTCCGGTACCTGCCGACTGGTTTCTCTCGGAGCGTGTGGACCGGTTTCTCTCATTACGGTTCATAGAGGGCTGTGCCTTTCGGCTTGTGCCGGGGCAAATCATAATTTTTTCTCCGATTTGTAGATTATACGGATTAATATGAGGATTTTCTGCTAATATCTCCTCTACGGTCGTGTTGAAATTCCTTGCGATTCTGTACAGGTTATCCCCCTGTCGGATCCTGTATGATGATTTGTTTCTACAGTACATCTGATTCATCTCCTTTATCCTAAACATATGCATCTCCCCTGAAGGGAGTGAGCATTTTTAGAAATTATTGGAAAAGAAATTTTAAATCTGCCAATATTACCTCGTCTCCTTCCTTTAAGAGATAAGGCCGGTTTGCCGCAAGGCGGCTGCCATTTAAAAAGGTGCCGTTCGTGGAACGCAAATCTGTCAGGTAAAAACCATCCTCCCGCTGGTCAACCCGTGCGTGCATGCGGCTGATCACCGGACTGTCTAACACATAATCGCAGGCATCCTCCATCTTCCCAATGACATAGGGCATCTTAGTAAGGGTAATGGATGCATGGCGGAGGGAATTCTGGCTGATCAACAGCTTGGCATGAGGCATTTTTTTGAAATGTCCTTCTAAGGGCCTGGTTTCCCCTGGTTTTGCAGGGGGCATCTCCTGACACGCATCCTGTTCCGGCTCACTTATTTGCTTATCTGCCTTCTGGGGAGAACGTAAAAGAGATAATAAGATTCCTCCCGCAGCTGCTAACAGCAGGAAGCCCGCATTTTCCTCCAGGGAAAATGCATCCAGAAATCCAAGACCCCAGGCTGCTCCCACAGCTGCAGCCCCTAGAACCGGTAACAGGAAACTGGAGAAGGATCTCTTTGTCTCAAACAACTCCTTCGGCAGTCCTTCCTCCGCCTTCCATTCCATTTCGGTCTGATAAGTCTCCTCCCGGCTGTCCTTCGGGGGGGACTCCGGCTCTTCCTCTTCTTCCAGTGCCTTTAATAAATCTTCGAAGCGAAAGAAATCCTGACTGCTGATATGGAACAACTCATAGGCAATTTCCACGCTGTTTTCTTCCATATGGTCAATCTTATTTAAGAAGTACTGGGTAAGCCCCCGGACCTGCCCATAGAAATCCTGGCCTCCTGACGGATAATAACATAACCAGACCTTAGAAAAAGCCACATCGGTGTATAGAAATTCCGGTTCCAGAAGAATTCCTTCCTCCCGCAGCAAATACTCCTCTGCCGACTCCAGGGACTGTCCGATTCCAAACAGCAGCCTCCGCATCTCCGTACAGGTAATCTGCCTCTTCTCCAAATATTTTTGCAGGGAGAGTTTACCGGAAATCTCATAGAAATATTCTCTTTTTTGATTAATGGGATGAACCCTCAGCTCCAGCAACCCTGGAATCTTATTCTCTGTCAAGATCCGGATCGCATAGGAGTCTCCCTGCTCTTCTTCCTCCAGAATCAAGAAATTTTCATTCAATTCTCTCCGATAACGAACCTCCATATTTTACTTGCATGATATATACAGAAATAACTATCATACTTTTCCTTTCTTTATAGATTTGATACCGTAATTTCTGCCGCCACGCTACAGTGTTCCAGATGAGCCTTATTGGCTATTATGATATTTTTCCCGAATCCTGTCCGGAGAATAGAACGCGGCAGTTCCAACCGGAAGCTTTTTGTTTCTGTACGCCGGCGAAATTTTGCCGGCAAATCTACCTTGTATTCGCCTGTACTCCTCTGGAATCGGATCCGCACCTTACCTAAGTATTCATATTCTCCATTCTTGCCCAGGGCATATACTCTGGCCTTTTTTGCCCGATATACGAAGCCTGTCAACCCGATCAGGAAAGCACCTCCGGTACCAGCCGCCAGTGCCGTAGGTAACTCAGCTTCTTCAGGTTGAAGCAGCCGGTAAATGCCCGTAGCCTGTATCGTGTAAACGGTTTCCCCTGTAGGTATCGGTTCGGTAAGATTGTAGGTGACGGTATAAACCTTACCCTGCGCAGCAGATCGTGATACGGTATTTGCATAAGTGGCTGTATAAGTGGTTACATAGCGGCTGCCGCTCCCGGTAATCGTACGCTCGTACCGTCCGTCCGCCGTTTGATACGCAGCCCCGTCCCAGCACATAGAGGAAATACGGTAGACCTCGGTACTCAAATCAAGAAAAGTCAATATTTCCGGAGCATAGCCTAAATCCGGCACTTGGTCTGAGGCAATCCAGTCTCCGCCCAGCTCGTAATAGAGTGCGGACACATCCTGTACGGTAAGCGTGAAGGTAAAATCATTTACCCATTGGTAATCGCTATTTGTTACACTGGATAAGGGTAGTGTGACGGACACGTCCGCTTGTAATAATTCGTCATAGATGGTTGTGTCACACGAGAGCGGAATATCTGGCTTTGAAATCACGTCCGGATACACCGTTTCAGCGGTTGCCTGGATGGTTCGCTCCTTTGGCTGTACGGTTTCCGTGATACCGGCCAAAGTATAAACCTTTCCATCCTTTTCAATTGTTTCCGGCGGTATGTAGTCTTCCAGGATCCAATCAGAAATAACTTCTGTAGTCAGGATCCGATCTTCCGTTACGGCTTTTTTCTTTAAGGTTTCATATTGACAATCCACTAAATTCCATGTTTTACCATCCGCCTTAATACTGGATGGTAAATCAGCCTGTAAGTCTGTAACACCATCCGGATCCTGAACCTCGTATGTTTTTACTTCCTGCCTGGTTTCGGGTTCAGCAGCCTGTACCGGCCCCGACGGCCAGGTCAGGCAAAGAAGCATGCAGATTGTAAGAATTGCTTTTCTCCTGTGTTTATTCACATTTCCTCCCTTTCTTCAATTCTCTGTTTTTACATTTATCTAAACGTCTCTTTTTTGTTGATCATTTTCACCTTGCGCCGGCGAAGCATCCGAACAATAAGGCCAATGAACACGGCAGCAACCGCCACTTTGATAAACTCAGCCCCGTTAGAAAAATCTCCGGTTTTAACTGTGGTGTTTGTTTTTCCGTTTGGTATATCACCCGTCACTGTTGTGATCCGAGGCTCGTCTTTCATTACAACCTGTTGGATCTCACCTGTATCTTCTACGGTAAAGGTGACATTTGCTGCAATTTCGTATCCATTCGGTGCTGCAATTTCGATAAGGACGTATTCTCCCTGCGGAAGCCGCTCAATATAATGAGGCTCCTCCGTACTGATCCAATGATCCATTTCATTGCCCTCCGGATCCTGAATGATCAGTTCCGCACCTGGCAGCTCCTTATCGTTCGTGATATCCTTTTTTGAAATTTTCACTTTGGTAAAGTCATCCTTCATGTCCACTTTCTGAATTTTACCCGTTTCCATAACGGTGAAAGTAATATCCTGCGCGGTTACGTAACCATCCTGAGCTGGTGCTAATGTTTCCGAAAGGATGTATTCTCCCGCTGGTAACGCATAAATACGGTGAGGTGTTTCCGTCGTGGTCCAGCGGTCGATTATATTACCGGCCGAGTCTTTCAGCTTCATCTCAGCTCCTAATACCGGCTCACCTGTTGTAATATCCGACTTCGTAATATCTACCTGAATGGGCTGGTTTTCAAATTTCACAGCATAAACCGGAACGCCCTCTTCGGTTTCTTCGGTACAGGTCTCCGGGTAAAGCAAAATTTCCAGCTCTTTTGTGCTAAGTACAAAACCGGCCGGAGCCTTTACTTCGCATAGGGTATACTCTCCGAATACAAGCGATTCTGAGATCCAGGCAATTCCATACTTGTCCGTAACGAAAGTGTCTGTTAGTTTTCCGTTTACCATTTGGGTTACAAATTCGCCATCGGCATCCTTAATCTTAAATTCAGCACCGGCGATCGGAACCGCCAGACCAGTAAGTGCATCCATTTTCACAATTTTTACAAGTGCGGTAAAGGGAGTATTTTCCACTGTATAAGTAAAGGTCTGCGTTGGCTGTGTAAGTGTGAATTCCTGACTCCATCCCTCATTCAAATAGTTTAAGGGAGCGGAAATTTCCACTAATTTAAATTTTCCCTGATTCTTTTCGCTGTACTTTAGCGTACTGGCTGCATAAGTGCCATCTCCATTGTCTGTTAAAGTAACCTTGTCTGTGTAATTACTGCCATCCCATTCCTGCAACATAAATACTGCACCGGAAAGAAGGTTTTGCGTCAAGGAGTCTGTTTTCGTCAGCTCCACACTCCCCTGCCAGGAGGTGTTGATGACCGTCTGCTGCTCGATCCATAAACCTGCCTTTTCCGAATATTCGGCGGAAGAGGAAAATCCGGAAATCATGCCCTCCCGTGTAATCGCACCGGTACTTAAAGCGTTTTTAAAGTGATTCAATCCCTCCGCATCCGGCTCCCGGCCCATCATGGCTCTAAACAACGCAATGATAAATTCTTCGTCTGAATAATTCTTGTTCTGGTACTCGTCTGAATAGGTGATTTCCAGTACCAGCTCGTCCAAGCGGATTGTGCCGGACTGGAGCAGCGGCAGATAGGTGGCCGTTCCGGCCGAATCCGGATTACGTCCCAGAAGTCCTTGATATACCTGTGTTAAAAAGGCTGTGTAATCCGGAGCAATTGTAATCTCCTTACTCCACCCATTATTTACATATCCGGTTTTACTTGCCTCCTCCGCAAACCGTAATTTGCCTTGGTTGGTTTTGGTATAGTACAATTTCCCGGTGCTATAGAACCCATTTCCATTATCGGTCATGCTTCGGATGCGGCTATAACTGCTGCCGTTCCATTCATAAATCCCAAATGTGATTCCTGTCAATTTATTGCCGGAATCATCAGTTTTGGTAACGGTCAATTGATAACTCCAGGGCATGTTGTAGACAATGCCGTTATCACCGACTTTGGCGGCACGTTCAGGTGCATCATGTGCGTATGATTTAACTTCTACTGGATATACCGTAGTATTTAACGTGGTACCCGTTGGCGCCAAAATCTCCGCGACAAAAAGTGTCGTATCATCTTCAACGGGAATGGCACCACTCACACCATAGCCATCCGTGCCGGTGGTAATAGATCCTACCTGGGTATAACACTCTTGCTCTGCATAGACACCGTAGTAAGCCCCGGCAATTTTCTCCCCGGTATAGCTGGCCTGCTTGTTCAGACATACATAGACATCGAGACTTTCTGGCGTTAAAGGTAAAACATCCGTTGAAAATCCCACCATCGCCTGATTCGCCGAGTTGCTGTTTTTGTAAAAGTAAACCTCTTTTGCGCTCTGACCGACAGCGATATGCTGCTCCAGCTCAGCCTTCAAGGCGTCTTTCTGTGCCTGGCTATAATTCGGGATGTTCCAGCTGATCAGCTCCGGCATTTCGCTGACACTCCAGCCGCCATTCAGGCAGTACCAGGTCCACATCTGGATCACCAGATATTTAACCTGGAATTCCTGATAGGAAATGTTCCCCATATTGTATTGTTCCAGCCAATGAATCTGATAACCGCCGATCAGCTTCAGGCTGTGGATTTGAGCTTCATTGACAACACCAACGGCCGTAGCAGTGGTCATCTTATAAGTGGCACCGGAAGGCGAATGCTTACCATATTCACCACAGAACACATAGGAGCCGTCCAGCTTTAAAAGCCAAAGCCGACCGTGGTCCCCCAATCCCTCTACGGGAAACTCGTAAACCACGTCCGATCCGGACAAGGAAAGAGTTGTGCTGTAGTCTCCCAGAGAGAAAAGCGAAAGGTTCTGACTCGATAGCGCTTCTCCGATACGTCCGATCTGATTTCTTTTCTGCAGCTGGATGGCATCATTTAAGTCCTCAATGCCCTGCTGCTGCAGCCAAAGGAGGTTTTCCTGGGTTAGATTTGCCCAGATCGTTCCTTTAAAGAAGCCGGAAAAGGACCATCCTTCCAGAGCCGGATCCTCACTCATATTCAGAATGTCGCTCACCGTTTCATTCTGATACAGGTATCCCCAGGTAGCGGATATGGGAGCATACCAGTACAGCCCTCTTGCCTGGCCATTTGCAAACCAGGTGGAGCTATACGGTTCCGTTTCCGTCACCTCTTCCATCGGAGCCGTACTCTCTTCCACCGCAGTTATTTCAACTGCAGTTGTTTCAATTGCGGATTCGTCTTCCGTAGACACTTCCGTTTCCGTAGCTTCCGGAATATTCAGCGGTTCTTGCGCCGGTATAAGTTCTTGTTCGGCTGTCGATTCTTCGGCTGCTATTTCAATCGGTACCGCATAAGCGGTATGGATACACCCAAAAATCATAAAGGCAGAAAGCAGCAGTGCTAAAAATTTAATGCTTTTTCTTTGTTTCATATCATTCCTCCTGTTCTTTTCCCCCGTTTATGGGCGGTAGGTCACCCATTGTTTTTAGGCAGCAAAAAACCGACACATAATTCGTGTCGGTCAGAAAACATGGATGCTATTCCAAACTTTATAATTGACTGTGTACCATTTTGAGCTGTCAATGTACCATCCGGGTGATTATGGGAATAAGAGATTTGCAACTCTTTTGCCCGTTGTAACGCATAGGCTAGCATAAAGGCTTCCAATTATCATTAGTATGGCCAGACCAGACGGCGGCATAAATTTCTTTTTCATACCCCTCTCCTCTCACTTCCTATTTGACCTTCCCATGTGCTGTCCATTTCACTTTTAGCAAAACCTGGAGTGCAGTTTCATTAAGTATACTATACCTTCTGTTTTTTGCCAATTACTTCTCGTGTAGTGTGGCTTTGCTAATTGCAGCGGTACACTACGCTAATAATTTGTTATTGTTTTCTAACCGTTTCTCTATTCCGTTGTCAAGGTACTCGAGACTTCTCTCGCAAAATAATTTACAGGTAGCTTCCACATATGCCCTTTGTGTTTTATTATCCTTTTTTGACCAATTTCCTTTACTTCACCAGTTCCCACAGACGAAGGAGCCTTCCAGGCTCCCAAATCCTGCGCCGGATCTCTTCCTCAAACCGAACGGAAATATCGATCCACAGCTGAGAGGAATCACCTGTAAAGCTGGCCACTACCCAGCTGCCCTCCTGCACCGGGCCTACTGCCTGCCCCCTTGTAAAGAATAAGACACCTATTTCCTGGGAAAGCCAGCCTGCTGCTTCCTCCGCCAATTGATTCCTGGTCACTTCCACTGCCTCTGCCAGCAGAGCCGTCGCATAGGTCCGGTCCCGCAGCCACAAGGTAAAGGTAACGGATAAGAAAATCACCATAAGTATTGTGATGCTGACCAACGTCGCCTCCACCGTAACGCTGGCCCGTATGCTTTTGCCCATATATCCTCCTCCTGCCTGCATTGCTTCAGGCAGCAATTAGAAAAACGATACCTCCTATCGAAAATGCCAGCCACAGAAACGGTACGAATGGCAAGGTTGTCTTACGCCCTCCCCGATGGCGGAGCATTAGAAGAATACCCCAGGCAGAAGACAGCGCCAAAGCGCCCGCTAATAATGCCAGCGTCTGCTGCCATGGCAGAAACAGGCCGATTCCAAGTAAAACCAGTCCGTCGCCGGTGCCCAGCCCTTCCGGTGCCGCAAATGCCAGCAATAGCAGCACCCCGCCTGGGATAAGAGAGAGCAGCAGGCTTCCACAATCATTCTGCTCCTCCCATATTTGGCTAAGAACTCCTCCGGCCAGAAAGAGTGTCAGCCCCGGCAGAGAAATTCGCTTCTTTTTCCAGTCTTCTATTCCAAACACGAACAGAACTATCCAAACCACAATCTGTCTCACCTTATCCTCCTCCACATCGACTGCAGGCCGGCAGGCTCGTATTTTCCTTAGAAACCGCCGTTACCGTCCTCTTGAGTCCTCCGCAGGAGAGGTCGGTATGGTACCGGTTCCCTTCTTCGGTAATATAGACGGCGGCTGTCTCCCCTGCATATTTGGCACACCGCTCACACGGATAATATTTGCTTCCGTCATTGCTCCTGTAAGAGGAGACCTCCGCCCGGGAGACCATGCGGGTCGAGAGCCGCAGATGTGTACAGGCTTCACTGACGTGATACACGGTACCATTTTCTGTCACATATACGATACCCGCCTCTGACTCCGGGCCCTCTGCAGAAGCTGTCTGTCCGGTTCCAAACCAGGCCCTTCGATAAACTCTCTGCCGTATGGGAATCTCCAGCACTCCCTCCGAAAAAAGAGGAAAGCTGATTCGGTAAGAGATGCAAAGATCTATGACCTGCTGGTCGTTAGGCAGTGCACTGCCCGCAAGGGAAATTCCGCTGCTTCCGCCACGGATACAGGACTTGTTCAAGCGCTCTTCTCCTACTGATTTTACAATCTTTCCTCGGATATAAAGCTCCGTAATCCCCCTGCCTGCAAGCGCCCGCAGAGATTCCTGCCAAACTCCATCCTGGGATTCCTGCCCACCTTCTTCTAACTGGTCCAGACCATAAATCATAATCGATATTTCTTCGGCTGCCCCCTCCATGGCAGCCTGAATCTCCAGAGCGATCTGCATGGCAGGGAACAGCGTCAAAACGGCACTGTAAAAGAACAGAAACAATACCAGTACAAAAGCGGCTTCCACCGTTATGCTCCCGGAGCAGGTAGATCCAGAAGTCCCTTCCCCTGTATATGGGGTAAAATTGGGTTGGATTTGGAGAGATCGGTTTTCCTTTATTATTTTTTTATTGGTAAAGGGAAGGGACATCTGCATCTACCTCCTTTCCGGGATCAGATTACTAGTACTGATACCGTGTTTTTTGCTGATATTGATAACCTCCGTTTCGAGGTGTCATCGGAAATGCCGGCAGAAACAGTTCTTCTGCCTCTGCTTCCAATAGAATTTCTGCGCTATAAATACAGGCAGACATCTGAAATGCCGGGTTTTTCTCCTGAAGATGGATCTGAATCCAATCCATCGCCCGGTAACTTATGTCTTTCAGATCGCTGAACGTAAGTAGAATTCTCAAGTAATCCTCATAGGACAGACCCTTTTCCTCTTCCTTAGCGGAAGAAGTAAAAGCGGTAGAGAAACTAAGCAAGTTATGGAGGCTCAGAGTCCAGCTGTCCTGATCCTTTCGAAGAGGTATCCGGCCCCCATCCAGCAGCGTCCGGACATCGGCTAACGACTCTCCCAGAGACCATACGGTCAGGATCAAGCTAAAAGCAGCGGAGATCAACGGTGCAACTCCTGTCCAGCCTGTCAGGCGGACTGCCAGTTCCTGCGCCTCCGACCGTTTCGCGGAATCTGTTATCAGATAAGCCAGATTCATGCCCATCCGCATCCATAAGAGACGGTTAACTACCGATCTCAGGTTCTTCTCATCCGTAGATTTTCCCACAAGGATATACTCCAGTTCATACCGTCCGCCATCCTTGCCGGATGTATAGCAGTCAAAATGCCGCAGCAGGTATTCCTGAAATAAAAGCCGGCCTGTCATGTCCGAGTGCTCCGAAGCCTCGGTGTTAAGCGGCGAACTTCTCGCCTTCTCTTCCGAGGAAAGCTGAGAAGGAAGTCCCTCGCCTGAGATGATTCCCTTCGATAATTCCTCCGGATTGTCCACCAGCACTGCCAAAAGTCCATATTGGAATAGCGCCTTTACCTTCTGAATCATCTCCTGCAGGGAAAAACCTCCACTCTCTTCCTGTAATGGCGTCTCTTGCGGAAGCTCCTCCTCATTGATTGCTTCTGTCAATTCGTTCAACTGCTCCTCCAGATCTTCATAACCACTTAAGATCTTGCCGACGGTCAAGTCCTCTTCCGTGTCCTCTTCCCGCAGCTTACGTCCGGTCTCTGTAAGATCTCCCTGGGAATCCGTAATCCCCAAATGATCCGTCAGCTCACTCAGCACAATGGAGATTCCTTCTATTTTCATTTGGTCCAGGACTGCCTGCCGAAAAACAGTTCCATTCTGATCGGTAGCCAGCACCAGCTCCGATACAGATGCCACACGGGGAGCAAACGCAAACCAGTCGGTTCCTGTTCCGATCCTTCCTTTGCCCACTTCTCCGGCAAAGCCTGCATACTCCATGATTTTGTCCGGAAGATCCGAACCGGAACGATCCGCAGAGGCATAGAACAGCAGCCCATACGACTGAAAGAGGGAAGAGTCATACTCTGCAAAGACTGACTGGAGGGCGGAGTCCGCCGCCAGCCGTATCCTGTAACGCAGTCCGGCCGCTCTGGCAGATTCCAGGCAGGTACCGGCAAGTGATAAAATTAACAGCAGGATCAGGCTGAAAAATACGGTGATTTGTCCTCTGCATTGCATACGTCTTCCCCCTTCTTAGCGCCGCACATTTCCTGCGGCTTATCCCGTTAATCGGAATAGATCGAACTGGATTTACTGGTGATACTACCAAAGATACTGTTGACAAGCTGCATAAGCTGGTTCTTAAAAATAAACACCAGTGCCAATAAGACCACGAGTATCAGTATCACTTCCACTACTGCGACCCCGGATTCCTCCTGCCAAAATTCCCTTAGAATCGTAAGCATTCCATCACCTCCTTTCATAAAATCTATGGTTAACACGCTTTACTAAAAAGCCAGAAAGGCTGGTAGGATCAGCAGTGCCAACACCAGTCCAAACAGCATCAGCATCGGCAGCAAAAGCTTAGAAGAAATCTCCTCCCCCTGCCGCTTTGCCAGCTGCAGACGATTCTGGAAGGATTCCGTCACCTCTGCCTGCAGCAGAACTGTCAGCCCCTTCGTGCCGGTCTTACCATTGGTCTCCAATAGTCCCGCCAGGCGCAGATAAGGCCGCAGACCGCAGCGCCTTCCAAATTCCCCATAGGCCTCCCCCTCCGCCCGGCCCTGCCCAAGCGCCCTTATGACCCGGCAAAGCTCTTCATAGGCCTCCCTTCTGGACCTTCCCCGCTTTCGCGTCTCCTGATAATCGAGGGCTATTTTCTCCCAGGCTCCCCTTACGGTCAGACCGGCCCCGACCAGCACCGTAAGCTTTGTCACCAGCTCCGAATAATCCAACTCCAGCTCCCGGTCTCTCTTACCCGCTGCTTCCTTCAGTCTCTGATCTGCCCGATAAAAAAGAACAATTGCCAAAATAACCCCCGCCGCAGCAATGCCAAACAGCCTGCCGGAATCTTCCACAAGAGAGTAGCGCACCTTCTGACTGTCAATTTCCTCCGGCAATTCGATCCAGGGCTCTTCCTCGCCGGTTTGATTGGCCTCTGCAAGAGCGGCTTCCAATCGTTTCCAGACGCCATCTATTTCCGGCAGAACCGCTTCCACCAACGTGATCGGAATCTTCACTTCCTTCTTCTCCCCATCACAGGTCAGTGTCAGGAACAAAGCCGTATCAAGACTCTCCCCAGGGCCTGCTTTTGCCTCCAAGCTTCCATCCGGCCCAATGAAAGACGGATCCTCCGCGCGCCAGAAAGCCGTCACTCCGGCGATCCGGCATTCCGCTTGGAAGTCCAGCTTCTCAGAGACCTCCTCCAGCGACGGATTTAGCCCCAGCACCTGCTTCTTCATATCATCCTCCGCTTCTTTCAACAGAAGCTGCCGCTGCCCCGCGGTTCTCTTTCTGGAACTAATCTCCACCTGAACCGGGAAGGTCTCATCTCCCATCTCTAACTGAAGGTCTAACTGACGTTCCCCTTCTCCATAAGAAGGACGTGCCAGATACCGGCCCCCCACCAGTTCTCCGGAGGGTGCGAGGAGAATCAACAGCACCACCACCAAAGATCCGCTCAAGCAGAGAAGGATCTGCAGCAGCCGTTTTTCATCCTGCTCTCTGGCGGTATCCTCTGGATTCCGGTCCGGATAGACCCTTTGCAACAGCTCCCTGCGCTTCAGAGAAACCGGCGGCCTCCCCCTTCTCTTACGAAGCCAGTAGTAACACTCGGCAAGCTTCCCCGGCAAAGGATTCTTTTTCCTTATTTTGCGCTTCATACTTACGAATACCTCCTCACACCTGCACATCCATAATGCGCTCTCCCAGCCAGAGTGCCAGACCATAAATACCCAGAGCTGCCGTCATAATAATCCGGCCACGCAGGCCTTCATACAGTACTGCTGTAAACTCTGCGTTTCCCAGATTGACATATCCTATAATAGCGATCGGCATAACGGACATAATTCTCTGCTCCAGACGGCGGGATGCCATAATCGTATGGATTTCCTCCCGCGTTCTCCACTTCTCTTCCATTGCCTGGGCCGTAGACTTTAAGATCTGCACCAGCGGCCCCCCATTCCGCTTAACAATAGCGAACACCTCCGCCAACTGGCGAATGTCCTCGAGACCGCTTCTCTCAGCCAGGTCGGCCAGGGCGGCTTCGACTGGGCGGTTTATCTGAATCTGGCGGCTGACCATGGCAAATTCTATGACCAGAATCGCATCCTTTCCATAGATCTGTGCCAGCTCCCGGCCTGCCTCATAAAAGGCATTTTCAACAGAGTACCCGGCACAAAGAGCGGTAGACAAAGCCTGCAGTCCATCCCGAAACTGCCGCTCCAGCAGTGCCATTCTCTCTTCTTTTTTCTTCCGCCCCATCCGTCCCAGTACTAAAAGGCTAAGCGGCAGCAGCAGAATCATCCCCAGAATACTCCGGTAAAACAACCAGCCCAGCAACATCGACAGCAAAATTCCCTGTGCAAACGCCGCCAGAACCTCGCCAGGGCCCATCTCATAGCGGCGGTAATCCCGCAATCTCCCACTTCTGCCGGTTCCGGAGAATCCCCACCACTTCCAGACCTCTTTCTTCTGCAGGATTGTATTCATAAAGGGGCTGACAGCGAATCTGCTCTTCTTCATAACCTAACACCTCCACGATGGACAGTACTCTCCGTCTTCCATCCCGCATTCTCCCCAGATGCACCAGAATATCCAATGCTGAGGCAATCTGACTGCGTACCGCTGCCAGCGGCAGCTCTCCGCCCATCAATACCATAGTTTCCAGCCGGGACAGCATGTCCGCCGGACTATTGCCGTGACCAGTAGACAGCGATCCGTCATGGCCGGTATTCATCGCCTGGAGGAGGTCCAGTGCCTCCCTCCCACGGACTTCCCCGATGAGAATTCTGTCCGGCCGCATTCTAAGGGCCGTACGAATCAGATCCCGGATCGTTACCTCCCGCTCGCCCTCTATGTTTGCATTCCGTGCCTCCAGCCGTACTAGATTTGGAATTGCCAGCTGAAGTTCCAGCGAATCTTCAATGGTAATCACCCTTTCCTGGCTGGGAATGGCACGGGAAAGCGCGTTCAAAAAGGTAGTCTTCCCAGAGCCGGTTCCGCCGCTGATAAACAGGTTATACCCCGCCTTCACCAATGCTTCCAGAAAACCCGCCGCCTCGTCTGTAATGCTTCCCCACTCGATTAACATCTCCATGGTAATCGCCTCCCTGAAGAACTTCCGGATCGTCAGAATCGGGCCATCGGGTGCCACCGGAGGAAGCACCACGTTGACGCGGGAGCCGTCCTCCAGCCTGGCATCCACAATGGGAGAGGAGGTATTGACGATCCGATTTACCCGGGCCACCATCTGCTGGATCACATCCTCCAGTTTCTCTCTGCTGGAGAAATGCCGGTTCCATTGGTGAACCATGCCGCCTCTCTCCAGAAATACCGCTTCCATTCCATTCACCATAATCTCCGTAATGCTATCGTCCTCCACCAGCTCCTGCAGTACATCCAGACGCCGGAAGGAATCAAACAGCTTCTTACGGTATCCGGTCCGCTCACGCAGAGAAATTCCCCGGCGCTTACCCTCCCGGATGAGAATCGTATCAATCCGCTCCAACAACTCCCGGTCACTAAGCTCCTCGGATAAATCCAGGCAGGACAATACCTCCTGCTGCAGTTCCTGTTCTAACTCCATCCTTCTTCCTCCTGTAACATTTGTTCCACATATTTTCCAAAGGCTCCTCGCCGCAGACTCCAGGGATCTTCCCAGCCCTCTGCCAGTGTGCCATAGACCGGAATCACGAACTTACTGGTTCGCTTCAGAAGCTCTCCCTCACCAATGCTCTTTAAATATTCTGTATAAGCAGACGCCTTGGCCCGCGAAGCTCTGTCCTCCCGGACCGGCATATAAATCCGGTTGCAAAGCCTTAACAGCGGCACAGGATCCAACAGTCCGTCCCCCATATCCACCACCATAAATTCATAGCTGTCCGTCGCTGCCACCGCGCTAATCAGCTGCCGGAATTCCTCGGGAGGCGTTCCCCGGATATCCTCCGGGCAAGACACCGGCGGCACCATGCAGAGCTTTCCCAGACTCTCCACCACACTATAGAGCTTCAGCCTGCCGGCTTCTCCCACCCTGTGATAATACAGGATATCGGACAAATCTTCCTGGAACTCCCGTGCAAGCAGCTCCGCAAACCCCGCCACATCCTCCAGATTAAGGTACACGGCTGCTCCCCTCTCCGCCAGCACCTGTCCCAAAATCAGCGAAAAGGTCGTCTTATAGCAGCGCTTTACCGGAGAAAACACCCCGTAGATCCTGGTTCGATAACCGGTACACCTGCCGGCCACCGCCCCTCTCTCTTCCATACAACCGGCTGCGGTTCGAAGTATCCGTTCCGAAGACTGGTACTTGTACACAGCCTGACAGCCCTCCGGCACCAGCTCCGGAGAATCCGCCAGCACCAGCAGAATTCCTTCTCCCGCCTGGACCGCCTGCCGCACCTCCTCCGTCAGCAGCACCTGTCCCACCAGGAAAAGCTCCGCTCCCGCGCCCCTTATGAACTCCGCCAGCCTTGGGACATCGGTAAATGCCTGGATCTCAAAGGGATTTCCCTCCCGCTTCGCCGCATATCGGGTAAACCGCTCCACATAGTCCCGGTCTGTATCGCAGACGGCTAATCGCTTTTTTCTCATAAATACGTTTCCTCCCTTTAGGCTTACAGAGCGTTCTGTAGGAGCATCAGCAGCCATGCCAGCAGAATCGGTACCGAAAGAGGAATCGATGCCGTCCGGTCACGGCCTTCCTGACAATAGGGCCTTATGGCCTTTGTGTGGAATGTCTCCAGAATATAGAACCAAAAATAAGAAAAACGCTCCCGGAAATTCCGGTAATACGCCATTTTGATAAGCGCCAGGAGCGCTCCCAGAAAGATCGAATAGGTAAAACACCGAAACCAGCCCGCCACGCCACATACACTGCAGACAAGGCCATACAGCTTCAGATCCCCCGCCCCCATCATACGGCAGCAGAATAGGGGGAACAATAACAATACCGGCAAAAGCCACCGATACACATAACCCGGTTCGGGATAGAACAGCAGCCCTGCCATCCAGCCGATCAGCAAAAGCCGGTTCGGAACACGCCGTGAGTGACAATCACAGACCGCTGCCAGGCTCAAAACCGTAAGCAAAAGAAACCCTCCTGCATCCACAGGACTCCACCTCGCTTCATTCAATTATACATGTTTGGATTCTTTTAAAAATCAGATTACAAGGATCAAGGATCTCCATCCGGCATCGAACGATGCCTGAATTTGGATGTGTTCCCCATTATGCCGTAAAGCCTGGAAAATGTCAAGTGCTTTTGGAATATTTCTCCTGAATATGGCTTATACTTAAATAAATTCAGAGAAAAGGAGCCAAGCTATGGTTGAAAATCAATGCGAGCGAAGACAGCTTTTATCGGAACTCCGCCAGACGCAGGAAGAGCTGGAAAACGCATTTAATCATTTGAATCAGGTCGTCGATCCAATGTTGATTGACTGTACAATCCATGAAATAGAAGCCGCACAGCTGCGCTACCGTTTTCTCCTAAAACGAGTTCGTTCCATGGAGACACACCCCGGCCTGCTTCCCTCGGACACAGCGCCATAACCGTCCGCGTACATTTCGCGTATGTAATGGTCTTGACCCCCTTCTTCTTCTTTGTTATGATAGAAATAAGCAGGTTAAAACTGCGGATACTGAAAGGGGAGTGAAGTATGGCTGCATTAAACCAGATTTCCGACGTGGATCGTTATCTTTTTGGACAAGGAACACATTATCAGATATATGAAAAGTTAGGCGCCCACCTAACCTCGATTAACGGGGTGACGGGCGTATATTTTTCTGTCTGGGCACCGCATGCGGAGGCGGTCTCTGTGATCGGAGATTTTAACGGATGGGATCCGGAGGCTGCTCCCATGACACTACTGCCCGACTGGGAGATTTATGAGATATTTGTGCCTGGTGTGGAAGAAGGCAGCCTGTATAAGTTCCAGATTGAAACCGCCGGTGAAACCTCCCTCACGAAGTCCGATCCCTATGCTTTCGCCTGTGAGCTCCGCCCCCAAACCGCATCCCGCGTCTGCCAGGTGGATGGCTATTGCTGGTGTGACAGCGAATGGATGCTCACCCGCGGTAAGAAAAATCTCCAGAAGAGTCCTATTGCCATTTATGAGCTGCAACTGGCTTCCTGGAAACGCCATTGGGGAGAGGACGAGCCTGAATTTTACTCCTACCGGGAAATAGCTCCCCAAATCACCGAATATGTTAAAACCATGGGCTATACCCATGTAGAATTAATTGGAATTGCTGAATATCCCTTTGACGGATCCTGGGGCTACCAGGTAACCGGTTATTATGCCCCGACTGCGCGCCATGGCACACCACAGGATTTTATGTACTTCGTCGATTATCTCCATCAACATGGCATCGGCGTGATTCTGGACTGGGTTCCGGCCCATTTCCCCAGAGATTCCCATGGACTGGCGGATTTCGATGGGGAGCCTGTCTACGAATATGCCGATCCGCGCAAGGGCGAACACCCCGATTGGGGCACGAAAATTTTCGATTACGGTAAACACGAAGTATCCAACTTCTTAATTGCCAATGCCTTGTTCTGGATCGAAAAATACCATATCGACGGTCTCCGGGTAGACGCCGTAGCCTCCATGCTGTATCTGGATTACGGCAAGCAGGACGGACAATGGGTCGCGAATGAATACGGCGGTAACCAAAACCTGGAAGCGATTGAATTCTTTCGTCATTTAAACAGTATCGTGATCCGCCGCAATCCCGGCACCATGATGATCGCCGAAGAAAGCACCTCCTGGCCCGGCGTGACGGCACCGCCCTCCGAAGGCGGCCTTGGCTTTACCTTTAAATGGAATATGGGCTGGATGCACGACTTCCTCTCTTACATGAAGGAAGATCCGCTGTACCGCAAATACCATCACCATAAGATGACCTTCGGCATGACCTATGCCTGCAGTGAAAATTTTATCCTGGTACTCTCCCACGACGAAGTAGTACACCTGAAATGCTCCATGCTGGAGAAGATGCCCGGTCCAAAAGAAGACAAGTTCCTGAACCTCAAAGCCGGCTACACTTTCATGATGGGCCACCCCGGTAAGAAGCTGCTCTTCATGGGTCAGGAATTTGGACAGCGCCGGGAATGGAGCGAAGCGCGGGAACTGGACTGGTTTCTGCTGGAAGATCCTCTGCATCAGGACCTGCAGAATTTCTACCGTGATCTGCTTCACATGTACCAGAGACACCCGGCTCTATACAAAAATGATTACGATTGGACCGGTTTTGAGTGGATTAATTGTGATGACGGCGACCGGAGCATTTTCAGCTTTGTACGCCTCAGCCCCACGAAGAAGCGTAACCTTCTCTTCGTCCTGAACTTTACCCCCATAGCCCGCCCAGATTACCGGGTAGGTGTCCCCGTCAAAGGAGAATATAAACAAATTCTGGACGAGACCAAAGGGCTGTATAAAAAAGGCAAGAAGAAGCCAGTCTTTACCGCGAAGAAATCCCCCTGCGATAACCGGGACTACTCCTTCGCCTATCCACTGCCCTCCTATGGAATTGCAGTATTTGAGTTTAACCGCTAAGCAATAAAAAGCTCAGGATGTGAACTACCCCTGGGCTTTTTTTAGTGTCCGGTTATGCATGATAGAACTTTCAATAAAGTACTTGACCTGTCGTAGTAATTATGCTATTATGAGATTACCACGACAGACGTACTACGTCAGACATACCACGGTGAAGAAAGGAGGAGTCCGATTGATCAGCAGTGATGTAATACGGGGTTACAATGACACCATCATCCTCTGTCTCCTTTTAGATGAACCTTCCTACGGCTATAAGATTTCCAAGGAAATCCGAACCCTGTCCGAAGAAAAGTACATTATTAAAGAGACCACATTATACTCAGCTTTTACCAGACTGGAAAACAACGGCTTCATCGAATCCTTCTATGGAGACGAAACCAATGGCAAGCGCCGCACCTATTATCGGATCACACCGAAGGGACGCACCTATTATCAGGAAAAATGTGAGGAATGGACACTGACCCAGGAAGTTGTAGACAAATTTATTCGAGTTATTAAGGAGAAAGACTATGGAAATCATTAAAAGCTATCTGGAAAATATGTTTATGCATCTTCCGCATACCCCGGAAGTATCCAGAGCCAAAGAAGAATTACTGACAATGATGGAAGACAAATACAATGAACTGAAAGCCGAAGGACGTACGGAGAATGAGGCGATTGGTATCGTCATTTCAGAATTCGGCAATCTGGAAGAGCTGGCGGAGAGCCTGGGCATATCCTCTTACCTGCGCACGGAAGGCATGCCTGAAGGGAGCCGCATTATCCGCCTCGAAGAAGCCCGCTCCTATATTGAGGTCTCCATTAAGAGTGCCCACAAAATTGCCATCGCCACCATGCTCTGCATCTGGTCGCCCATTCTGCTGATTCTCTTGTCCGGCATTGCTTCTTTCAGCTATTCCTATATTAGCGGGACGCTGGCCAGCGCCGTCGGACTGGTCTTTTTACTGGTTTTGGTAGCCATTGCCGTCGCTCTTTTTATCACCAATGGGATGACACTGGATCGGTACGAGTATTTGAAGAAGGAACCCTTCCGTCTGGAGTCTGCCACAGATGCCTATCTCCAGGAGCAGAAGAATCTTTTCCAGCCCACCTTTATCCGCAGTATTACCCTCGGTGTGATTCTGTGTATTCTGGGTGTAATTCCCCTGCTGGTTCTGGCAATCGTTTTTCAATCGGCGCTGCCCGTTATTCTGGGCGTCGTCTTCCTGCTGATCATGGTCAGCGTGGCAGTTTTCTTCTTTATTACCGCCGGTATCCGCAATGACTGCTATAAGATCCTGCTGCAGGAAGAAGAATTCAACGTGAAGAGTAAAAGTGGCAGCCAAAAGCTGATCGACGTTATTGCCGGCATCTACTGGCCGATTACCGTCTGTATTTACCTGTTTTGGAGTTTTAGCACCGGGAATTGGGGCCACACCTGGATTATCTGGCCCATTGCCGGCGTGCTCTTCGGCGCCATTTCCACCATATGTGCTGCCGTCACCCGGAATTCCTAACGGCAAATTGTGTTGTCCAGTTCATCTTTAGTGAAACTGTGCTTCATGTTTTGTTAGTCTGCAAGGCGGAAGAAGGAGGCGTAGCGGTGGCTACGTCGACTGATGACAACGCCGCAGATGGCAAAATAGGGAGTGCGGTTTTACTAAAGATGAGCCGGACAGCACAAATACTTGGCATGGAAGAAATATACAGAAATGACAGCCTGCTTGGGAAAGAATCCAAGACACTCAAATTATTTGTGCTGAGAGATTTCTCCGCCCTATCTTCGTGCTATACAAGCTTTCCGCTTATTTTTAAATAGTGCAGTATCAGCGCCACCGCATTATCAATGCCAATTTTACCACTATCTATACATAAGTTGTAACTAGCGGCTTCGCCCCAATCGCCTTCCCCATAGGCATTATAGTAGGATCGCCGGGTCTTATCCGCTTTTTGAATTGCCTTTTTGCTGTCTTTTTCAGACAGCCCGTCCCGCTGGGACACTCTGGCGATTCTGTCTTCCATTGACGCGGAAATAAACACGCTCAAAATATCATAATCCTGGCGGAGTATTTTATCGGCACGCCTACCGATTATGACGCATGAACCCTGATCCGCGACAGCTTGAACCGCCTTGGCTTGAATATCCTGCAGAGCCATTTCCAAGGGTATCACTTCCCCTGTGTGAGCCATTTTTTTGTATGGATCCAAGGCCATTGAGTATAGAAGCCTGTTGGGCCGCTCTTCATCAAACGATTCTAAATACTCAATAGACACGCCTCCGCTTTCCTTCACCGCAGCTTCCAGCAGTTTCTTATCGAAAAATTGGATCTCCAATTCCGCCGCGACTTTTCTTCCGATTTCTCTCCCACCACTTCCGAATGATCTTCCGATTGTAATAATTACATTACCTTTGCATTTACTCATTTTATACAACCTCCTCTTTCAAATAGCAATCCTTATCATGAGTTGAATTTTAACTTAATTAATTCTATTTTATAGCTTTTTTATTCAAAATACAAGCGCCATTAAAATAAATGTGGCGATGCTCTTTGTTCGTTTTCTATCGACATAAAGATTACGGGGAGCCATTATTGATATTGGTTCCCCCGTACTCTTCTCTTAAACTTATATTTAGCAATAATACTCTTTTATTATTTTCAAACTTCACCTTCAATCGTACTGAGATTCTACGTCATATTCGACGATAGTCCCGACTACAGCGTTTATCTCAACTTCGTATTCCATGCCACCGGAAATAATGTCAATCTGATAGACCGCCATGCCATCGTCATATTCAAAAGACGCTTCCGTATAGGTTGCCTGCTCCGTAGTAAGATTCGCTCTGGTTAGGGCAATCGATTTTGCTTCATCCAGACTGATGTGCGTACTGTCGTTGCTCCAGACAGATGATATTGTATAATTATCTATATCATAGTCATAAGATAGAATATTGCCCGAATATGCATCAACTTCATAGTCGTATTCCGTGTTACCGAAATAGAACTCGATTTCGTAAACAATTGTACCATCCTCTCGATCCAGCTTTACCTTTACATAAGTGACCTCTGATTCGGTCAATCCCGCATGTTCCAGCGCGGCGGCCTTTGCCGCATCTTCTCCGACGTAATCGGAGGATGGCGAGCCCGTACTTGAATCCTGCGCAGCTGTAGATTGGGTGCTGTCCGCTGCCGCAATGGTGTAGTCTTCTATATCATAATCCAATTTGACCCCTACATATGTGACCTCCGATTCGGCCAATCCTGCGTGCTCCAGTGCGGCGGCCTTTGCCGCGTCTTCTCCAATGTGAGTTGAAGAATCGGAAGCCGAGGCGCTGCTCTCGACGCCTCCGGCCGCCCATCCGCCCAAAACGGCGAAACATAACGAGACAAGTATACATACGCCTATTTTTTTCATAATTATAATCCGCCTTTCGATTATTTATATATAGTTTAGCAACGCAACATTAGAAGAATATTAGAACTGGAAACAATGGCGCTGTCGCTCCATCATTTTGTTTTCGGGCATAGAAAACGGGACCCAATTTATAAAAACAGGGTCCCGTTACGTTCGTTATTCCGTTTTTGTATATCACTCTATTTTTGCACTACTTGGTGGACTGTCTTCGTAATCGCCGTCCCCACTACCAGGCAGACACCCATTTCAATCAAGCTGTTAAGCGTAATAAAGGAGATCAAAAATGTCAGCAGTGAAATTCCGGAATCCGTCGCCATTCCCAGCATGGTATCGCTAAACAGTAATCCCAGACCCGCTATAAACAGCACGGTGTTAATCAATGCACCGCAGAGGCTGGCAACCGCGTAGCTGATAATTCCATTCGGAAATGCCTTCTTAAGTGCCACAAAAATCAGACCGCAAAGCCATCCCATTAAGACCCGGGGAATCATACACACCAGAAATGTACGCAGCGGACTGACCCCAAAAAGCATTGTTCCAAAAGCACTCATTCCAAAACATTGGGAGAAACTGCTTAATCCAAATACTGCACCCAGAATGGCTCCTGCTCCCGATCCCATCACCACGGCCCCCACGACGACCGGGATCATGATAAAGGTGATCTCCACCACTCCGATCTTCAGGTAACCAAGCGGCGTAAACGTCATCAGCAGAATAATTGCCGTCAACAGTGCCAGTTGTGTTAAGTCCCGTACATTCAATTTCTTTTCCATATAAAATTTTCCTCCTACTGCCATCCTGTCCGGTATGGCGTATTCTTCCGGCTGGTAAGGTTCCATCCCTCCGTTACCGGCATTTCGCATACATTATACCCTTCAAGAATTGCAATTACAATAGGAAAGAAAAAATTAGTTTAGAATTTTCTTAAGATCCTCTTCCGCCGTTCCAACTGGAGTAATCTGAAAGTTCTCGATCAAGTATTCCAAAACATTCGGGGACAGGAATGCCGGAATCGAAGGCCCAATGTAAATGTTCTTAATCCCTAATGCCAGCAGCGTCAGCAGGATACAGACAGCCTTCTGCTCATACCAGGACAGCACCAGTGTCAGCGGCAGGTCATTGACACCGCATTCAAAGGCTTCCGCCAAGGCAGCCGCTACCCGAATGGCACTGTAGGCATCGTTGCACTGACCCATATCCAGAATCCGCGGCAGTCCTCCGATGGTGCCCAGATCCAGATCATTAAAGCGGTATTTACCGCATGCCAACGTCAGGACCAGCGTATCCTCCGGCGACTTCTGTACGAACTCCGTATAATAATTACGTCCAGGCTTTGCTCCGTCACAGCCTCCCACTAAGAAAAAGTGGCGGATCTGTCCGGCCTTCACGGCCTCCACGACCTGTCCGGCTGCTGCCAGCACTGTGCCATGCCCGAAGCCCGTCGTTACCTGGGTCCCTCCATTAATTCCTGCAAAGTACTGATTTTCCGAATAACCTCCTAGTGCCAGTGCTTTTTGAATTACGAAGGTAAAATCTTTTTCTTCACCGATATGTACCATGTCCGGGTATTCCACCACTGCCGTCGTAAACACACGGTCACGATAGCTGTCCTTTGGGGGCATCAGGCAGTTTGTAGTAAAAAGCACGGGAGCTGGGAGTCCATCGAATTCTTTCTGCTGGTTCTGCCAGGCTGTACCAAAATTGCCTTTTAGATGAGGATAAGCCTTCAGCTTGGGATACGCATGCGCCGGAAGCATTTCCCCGTGGGTGTAAATGTTGATTCCTTGTCCTTCCGTCTGCTTCAGCAGTGTTTCCAAATCGAGAAGATCATGCCCGGAAACCACAATAAAAGGTCCTTTTTCTACCATCAGGGGAACCGTAACCGGTGCCGGGGTTCCATAGGTTTCGGTATTGGCCTTATCCAGCAGCTCCATACACTTCAGGTTCACCGTACCGGTTTCCATTACCACCGGCAGCAGTTCTTTGAAAGGCTGCTCCTCTCCGATGACACGCAGGGCCCGGTAGAAGAAAGCGCTCACTTCCGAGTCGGCATAACCTAACACCAGCGCATGGTAAGCGTAAGCCGCGATTCCTCTTATGCCGAGCAGGATCAACGACTTCAGGGAACGGATATCTTCGTCATCCCTCCACAGCTTCTCCATGTCATAGGGTACTGTATCCACACCGGCAAAAGCTGCCGCTGCTCTTTCCACTTCGCCGATCTGGCGGTTCAGTGTTTTCTCGTCGAAGCTAACATTGGTGATGGTAGCGAACAGGCCTTTCAGCACCAATCGATCGGTGTCCACTCCCGTTTCTTTCCCTTTCATTGCCTGTGCCAGGCCTATTAACGCGCCAGTCAACTGGTCCTGCACCTTAGCGGTATCCGCCGTCTTCCCGCAGACACCGGTCTTTCCTGTACATGCCTTACATCCTGCGGTCTGTTCACATTGAAAACAAAACATCTGCTCCATTCAAAATTCCTCCATTATCCTTATTTTTTATTCTTTGATCCGCTGTCCGTCTGTGGAAATCACCACAACCTGCCAGGGGATCATTTTTCCGCTATTCTGAAGCGCCTGCTTTACGGCCTGCTCAATTCCGCCGCAGCAGGGGACTTCCATCCGCACGACGGTTACACTCTTAATCGAGTTCGCCCGGAGAATCTCCGTCAGCTTCTCACTGTAATCGGTCATATCCAGCTTTGGACAGCCAATCAGCGTTACATGGCTGCGGATAAACTCTTGATGGAAGTTGCCGTAGGCAAAGGCCGTACAGTCAGCAGCCACCAGCAGGCGGGCATCGTCAAAGCAAGAGGACTGAGGATTGATCAGCTTGATCTGTACCGGCCACTGGGTCAGCCGGCTCTCTACCGCACCTGCTGCCGCGGATGCCGGAGCCTTCCTCGTAAGCTTCCTCTCTCTGCTGCCGGGGCAGCCGCCTTGGGAATGTACATGTCCTGCCTGTGCCTTTGCAGCCAGCACTGCCTGCTCATCGTAAGCAGGGGCCTCCCTTTCCTCAAAGGAGATCGCCTCCGTCGGGCAGGCCGGCAGACAGTTACCTAAGCCGTCACAGTAATCCTCCCGGAGCAGCCTGGCCTTCCCATCTATCATTTTAATAGCCCCTTCATGACAGGCCTCAGCACAGGCGCCGCATCCATTACACCGTTCTTCATCAATTTTTATAATTTTTCTAAGCATTTTTTATTCCTCCTGCATTGTGCTCTTGACTTTCTGGAACAATCATACTACAATATTTGCAATCATTCTGTTGTTTTTACAACATTTTAAATATTTTTTTCAAAAGGAAAATTTCATGAAGCACCTTTCTGTCATAAAAAAATCTCCCCTGTTCCAAGGAATCGGGGAGAAGGAAATTGAAATTATGTTAAATTGTCTGTCCGGCGTGCAGAAAAGCTATCGCAAGCTCGAATACGTGCAGCGGGCCGGCGACCGGGTCACGTCATTTGGCCTGGTGCTCACCGGCAGCGTTCTGATCAGCAAGGAGGATTTCTGGGGTAACCGCAGTATTCTGTCGGAAGTGGGACCCTGTGAATCCTTCGGCGAGGTCTATGCCATCACCGGCAGCGGCATTCTCGGCGTCAGTGTGACTGCCTCAGAGAATACCGATATTCTCTATCTGGATGTGCGCCGGATTCTCACGGTCTGCACCTCCGCCTGCGAATTCCACAGCCGTCTGATCCAGAACCTCCTGCGGCTTATGGCTCAAAGGAATCGGTCACTGACGGAGAAGATTGAGCATATGGCCAGGCGAACCACCAGAGAAAAGCTGCTCTCCTATCTGTCCGCCCAGGCGATCCGCCAGGGGAAGGCCTCCTTCGATATCAGCCTGAACCGGGAGGCGCTGGCGGATTACCTGTCGGTAGACCGCAGCGCTATGTCCGGTGAACTCTCCAAAATGCGCCGGGAAGGGATTCTGGATTATCAAAGAAATCATTTTCAATTAAAGCAGATGGGGCACTTGGAATAACCTATTTGCCCTTTATCTTCAATTCCGACCGATATTCCTTCGTAAGGCGGACCACTACGCCGGAGAGTCCCAGCAGGGCAATCAGGTTCGGGATGGCCATCAGACCGTTCAATGTATCGGCAATATCCCAGGCCAGACCCAGGTTCATGGTCGTACCTACTACGATGAACAGCACGAATACAATCTGATAAGGCCGGATTGCTTTCGTTCCCAGCAGGAATTCGCAGCAGCGGACTCCATAGAGGGACCAGCTCAGGATCGTGGAGGTAGCAAACAGCACAATTCCTGCCGTCACCAATAAGCTTCCCCAAGTACCGCCCATCGCTGTGGTGAAAGCGCTGATCGACAGATCGGCTCCCACTTTGGTCCCATAAGGTATGTCAATACCGCTGATCAGAATCGTAAAAGCCGTCAGGGTACAGATCACAATCGTATCGGCAAATACCTCAAAGATACCATATAGTCCCTGCTTGACCGGGTTCGTCTCGCTGGTGGCGGCATGGGCAATCGGCGCAGAACCAAGACCTGCTTCATTGGAGAACACGCCACGTCCCACACCTCTCTGGATCGCCTGGATCAGCGTAATTCCTGTGACACCGCCCACCACGGCCGAAGGCTGAAAAGCACCTTCAATGATCAAAGAAAATACTTTTCCAATCTGGGATACATTTGTGAAAATTACAATTAATGCACCAATAATATATAAGACACTCATAAAAGGAACCAGACGCTCCGTTACCTGTCCGATTCGCTTAACACCGCCAATTATCACCATCCCTACCAGCAGCGCAATCAGTACGCCCACCACGATACGGATCATCTGCTCCGAAACCGTAGTGGCACCAAGATTCACGGCAGTCTGATAGACAGAGCCGGCAATTGTATTGGCCTGTGTCATATTACCGATTCCAAAAGCAGCCAGGGCTCCAAAGAGCGCAAAGACACCCGCCAGCCATTTCCATTTCTTACCGAGACCGTTTACAATGTAGTACATGGGGCCTCCGACCCAGTCACCCTTCTCATTACGCTCCCGGTAGCGGACAGACAGAACCACTTCCGCATACTTTGTCGCCATTCCGAACAGGGCGGACACCCACATCCAGAATACTGCGCCAGGGCCTCCCAGTGCGATAGCACCGGCTACACCTGCAATATTGCCGGTTCCCACCGTAGCCGCCAGAGCCGTCGTCATCGCCTGGAAGGGCGTCACCGCGCCTTTGTCTCTGGCATCCGTTTTCTGGGTAATCTTTCCGATGGTATTCTTCATAACATGACCAAATTTCCCGAACTGGAATCCTCCAATCCGGCCGGTCAGAAAAATGCCGGTACCGACAATCAGAATCAGCATGGGAATTCCCCACACAACGTCATTCAGCCAATCATTTCCCTTCGTGATAAAATCAATAAGGGAAGAAAGACCGCCTTGTTCATCCGCCTGTCTGGCAATGAAATCTGTTAATAACATAAAACTCCCTCTCTCTCTTTATACTGCCTTGCAAAAATACTATCTGTCATTTTAGTGTAATAACCAGTTACTACACTGGACATAGCGCTTTTTCTATCCTAACATATACTAAATAAATGCACAATGGTTTTCTTTATGGTTTGCAGTTTCCGCAGGGTGAATATCCCAGCTCCAGTGCCTCTTCTCCCGTCCCATGGAATTCCTGATAATTCTCTTGAGATATCTTTTGCACGCTTTGACACTCCGGAAGGTGGAACTTCATGGTCTTTTTGTTAAACACATAATCACAGGTTTCTCCCTGTTCCGATACTGCCGGTCTGGATTCTGCCGGTGCCCGGCTCCAGGTAAGACCATTGCCTTCACTCTGCGTGACAATCGTCCCCTGCAAGTCTGTCCGAAATACCGCCGCGCCATATTCCGCCAGCCGGTTCAGCACCTCCTCCGCAGGATGCCCATAGTCATTGTCCGCTCCCGCGCTGACGACTGCATAACGGGGCTTTACCTTCTTCATCAGCTGCTGGGAAGTAGAAGTATAGCTGCCATGGTGACCCACCTGATATACCTCCGCCGACAGATCTAACCCATTATCGCTAATGTCATATTCCGCTTCCATCTCAGCATCTCCCGTGAATAGAAACGTGTCGGAACCGTAGGTGAATTTCAGCGCAATTGACCAGTTATTCAGGTCATCTCCATAATTTTCATTCGGTGCCAGTATCACGAAGGAACCACCCCCTAAGGAATAGGAGTCCCCCCGCTGGGGGTAGCTCACGGAAACTGCCCTCTTGTCCACTGCATGCATCATATTCTTATAATAGCTGCTGCCGGCTTCCACGTCAGGCAGTAAAAGTTCCTGCACCTCAAATACTCCTAACACTGTATCCATAGATCCGATGTGATCCTCATGGGGATGGGTTCCCGCTACGTAGCGCAGGGTCGTAACTCCCTGCGCCCTCAGGTATTCCTTAATCAATTCTGCATCCCCATGATTGCCTGCGTCGATCAGCATTGCCTCTCCCTCGCAGAGGATCAAAGTGCAGTCCGCCTGGCCCACATCGATAAAATGCACCTGACAGGGCGCTGTAAAAGCCGATGCTGTTGTCAGCTCCGCAAATGGTTCGGCTGTACCGCCCCACAATCCCAGCTCCACCGATCCCCATATTCCCAGAGATGCCAGAAGGGCGGCCACCAGTGCCAGGATGCTTCCCCGTCCTCTTCGGTTTTTTACTCTTTTATTTATCCTTCCTGCCCCCTTTATCAAAAACGCAGCGGCGCAGCCTATTGGCTGCACCGCCTGATCAACTTATCTTTTACAATATCTTCGACAGAAAATCCTTTAACCGCTCGTTCTGCGGATTAGCAAAGAATTCCTGGGGTGCATTTTCTTCTTTCACGATCCCCTCATCCATGAAGAGCACTCTCGTCCCCACTTCTCTGGCAAAGCCCATTTCGTGAGTAACCACTACCATGGTCATCCCCTCTCTGGCCAGTTCCCGCATCAAAGACAGTACCTCGCCCACCATTTCCGGATCCAGAGCGGAGGTAGGCTCGTCAAAGAGCATTACCTTCGGATTCATGGCCAGGGCTCTGGCAATCGCGATCCGCTGCTGCTGACCGCCGGAGAGCTGTCCGGGATAGGCATCCGCCTTCTCTGGAAGACCGACACGCTCCAGCAGGCTCTTCGCCAGCCGGTCTGCTTCTTCCTTGGACATTTTCTTCAATAGAATAGGAGCCATCGTGATATTCTGCCGGACGGTCTTGTGAGGAAACAGGTTAAACTGCTGGAACACCATTCCCATCTGCCGGCGCAGCCGGTTAATATCGCAGGCCGGATCCGTAATCGTGGCGCCTTCGAAAATCACTTCACCGCCGGTAGGAACCTCTAAGAGGTTCAGGCAGCGAAGAAACGTGGACTTACCGGAACCTGACGGCCCGATGATAACCACCTTTTCTCCTTTTTCAATGTGCTGGTCAATCCCTTTCAGTACCATATGGTCACCGAAGGCTTTTTGCAGATTCTTAGTGATGATCACCCTGTGCCAGCCTCCTTTCGAAATACCCCATAATCTTATTTAAGATCATGGTGATAATCAGGTAAATCATACCTGCAATCACCAGGGGCGGTATGGTATCCCAGGTACGGGAGCCAACATATTGTGCCATCTTCATCAGGTCATTTACCGCAATCACACTGATAACAGCCGTCTCCTTCACCATGACAATAAACTCATTGCCAAGGGCCGGAAGAATATTCTTAATGGCCTGGGGGAGAATAATCTGCCACATGGTCTGTATGTAGTTAAATCCCAGCGACCGGCCGGCTTCCATCTGGCCTTTGGCCACGGACTCGATACCTGCCCGGATAATCTCGGACACATACGCCCCGGAATTAATCCCAAAGCAGATCGTACCCACCAGAACCCGGCTGGTATTCGGAGAAGTAAACACCAGATTATAGATGATAATTACCTGGAGAATAATCGGCGTCCCCCGAATAATGGTAGTGTAAAAGCCGCAGAACTTCGCCAGGATCTTCAGAATCCGGCTCTTTGTGCCTTTGCTTCCCACCTTCACCATTGCTACGACCACACCAATTACCGTCCCCAGCAGCACCGCAAATGCGGCAATCAGCAGCGTCATTTTCAGTCCGCTCAGATATGCCAGATAGCGCTGCTCGGGAATCAGTGCATTATAAAAACTTTCATACAGGGCTTTCAGCCAATCCATAGGCTCTCTTCCTCACAAGTCTAAATTATTGGGCAGTACTGTGGCTTGCAATAATCTCATCCATCCGGCCGCTGTCCTGAAGATCCTTGATTACTTCATTGATAACCGCCAGAAGCTGGTCATTACCCTTTTGTACGGCAATTGCATACTGGTCAATAAACAGAGGCTCTCCCTCCAGAATCACCAGTGTACCGCCGGAGGACTCTACCAGCTCCTTAGCCGGCAGTTCATCCATTACAATACAGTCAATCTTACCATTCTTCAGATCCTCCGAAGCCTGCGCAAACTTCGTATAACGCATAATCTCACCAGGTGCCGCATTCTCCGGATTGGACACCCACAGATCGGCAATATTGCCCTGCTGTACTCCTACCGTCTTATCTGCCAGCGCGTCACCGCTGGACTCCGTCACTGCCGGAGCTGCCGCATTTACAACTATTACCTCAGTAGAATCTACATAGTTCGTAGAAAAATCCATCACCTTTGCACGAGTCTCATCCACGGATACACCGGCTGCCACCAGGTCAACCTTGCCCTGCTGTACGGCAATCAGCGCACCGTCAAAGTCCATATTCTGAATCTCCAGTTCCAGCCCCATCTTATCTGCAATTGCCTGCACAATATCCATATCCACGCCGGCCACCTGGTCTCCTACCAGATATTCATAAGGAGCAAAACCAGCCTCAGTTCCTACAATCAGCTTACCTTCCACTACCGTAGCCACACCGCCGCCTGCTGCGGTAGTATCTGCTACCGTCGTGTCTGCTGCGGTAGTATCTGCTGCCGTCGTGTCCGCTGCCGCCGTGGTCTCTTCCTTGCTGCTGCCACATCCAATAAGAGATAAGGCCAATACACCGGCCAATGCGGCTGCTAATAACTTTTTCATAATCCATTCCTCCATTTTACCTTTTGATAATTAGTAGACACGTCTTATTTTATCAGTTTCTTAGAAAAACACAAGTATTAATCGAAAAATTCAAAAAAGCACCTCTTCCAGATGCGTGTTTGCCTGATTATAACAGAAAAAAGAGGTGCACACAAGGGCGCACCTCTTAGCGTCATTCAATATTAGCCTCTGTAGTAGTTAATCAGGCAGCCTGCCATGATGATCTCTCTCTCTGCGTCGGTCAGCTGTCCCAGTTTAACGGTGAATTCCTTCAGACCGTCCTTGGTTACAGCATAAGCCTTGATGTCATCTACCTTATCGGCAATTGCCTTACGAACGCCAGGAATGAATACATAATCACCCAGTGCAAACGGCAGATCCTTCTCTTCGCCATCAAACAGGAAGGGCATCATACCCCAGTTGATCAGGTTGGAGCGGTATCTCTTCGTAGCATAATCCTGCGCAATGTTCGCCCATCCGCCTAGAACCTTCTGACAGGAAGCCGCCTGCTCGCGGGCAGAACCGTCACCCGGCTTAACAGCATAGATAGTGGAACCAATTGCAGTCTCCATCGGATCTACCTCCGGGAACTGCTCCATAACTGCTTCATAAGCAGCCTTGAATCCGGCATCTTCCATCGGAGTGGTGCCAGCCTGGCGGGCATACTCAACCTTCTGAACAGCCTTAGCGTTCGGAACGTAGTCGGGATCCTTACGGCTCAGAGTGAACTCTGCCAGTCCCAGAGGATTGGAACGGAAGGAAGAGGTCTCACCGGAAGGAATCAGCTCGTCGGTGGTGGTTACCGGATCGTGGATCTCGGATACAACCTTCAGCATTACATCATCGGTCAGCGCGGTCATGCTCGGCCAATCCTTAATGTTAGGACCAAACTGGAGCTCAACTTCAGGATGAGCAACACCCTTGCTGTCATATACACGGTTCGCATAGATCGCGCTGTCAAAGTGATACTGGTAAGGCTTGAAGCCTTCAAAATTCTCTGCGCTTGTCAGGAAGCCCTTGTTCGCCGCGGTAGCCGCGATGGAACGGGCATCCATAAGAGCAACCGAAGCGATCTGACCGTTCTGAACCTTGGAGCCTTCGCGGTTCGGGAAGTTACGGGTTGCGTGACGGATGGAGAACGCATTGTTCGCCGGAGTATCGCCGGCACCGAAGCAGGGTCCGCAGAAAGCGGTCTTAAGGATTGCGCCGGTCTCCAGCAGAATAGCTGCGGCGCCATTCTTGATCATTTCCATATAAATCGGAGTGGAGGCAGGATATACACTCAGGGTAAACTTGTCATCGCCGATGAATTTGCCCTTCATAATGTCCGTTGCTGCCATGATGTTCTCAAAGCCGCCGCCGGCACATCCTGCGATCAGGCCCTGCTCCGTGTAGAGCCTGCCGTCGATAATCTTATTCATCAGAGAGAACTGAACCTTGTCGCCAAAGCTTACTTTTGCTCTCTTCTCAACATCGTTCAGGATGTCCTTCAGGTTCGCATTTACTTCGTCGATGGTATAGGTCTCACTGGGATGGAACGGCATCGCGATCATGGGCTTAATCTCGCTCAGATCAATCTCGATTACACCGTCGTAGTATGTAACATCCGCAGGATTCAGGTCAGCATACTCTTCGCTTCTTCCATGGATGTCATACCACTCCTGTATCTTCTCATCCGTTTTCCAAATAGAGGTCAGACATGTGGTCTCGGTGGTCATTACATCCACGCCGATACGGAAGTCTGTAGACAGGTTCGCAACACCAGGTCCTACGAACTCCATTACTTTATTCTTAACATAGCCGTTCTTAAATACAGCACCGATAATTGCCAGCGCTACGTCCTGAGGGCCTACGCCTACGCGGGGCTTGCCGGTCATGTACACAGCTACTACCGGAGGCATATTGATGTCATAGGTTCTGTTGCACAGCTGCTTAGCCAGTTCACCGCCGCCTTCGCCCACTGCCATCGTACCCAGGGCACCATAACGGGTGTGAGAGTCGGAACCCAGAATCATCTTGCCGACGCCGGCCATCATTTCTCTTGCATACTGATGGATTACAGCCTGGTGAGGAGGTACATAAACACCGCCGTACTTCTGCGCGGCGGTCAGGCCAAACATGTGGTCATCTTCGTTAATGGTTCCGCCTACGGCACAAAGGCTGTTATGGCAGTTCGTTAATACATAGGGCAGAGGGAATTTCTCCATTCCCGAAGCTCTTGCGGTCTGAACGATACCTACAAAAGTGATATCATGGGATGTCATGCTGTCGAATTTGATCTGCAGCGCCTCTTCGTTACCAGAAATGTTGTGGCTGGTCAGGATGCCATAAGCCATGGTCCCTTTCTTCGCTGCTGCCTTATCAGGGGCGCTGCCAGTCTTAGCGGCCACTGCCTGGGCGGCGTCACCGGTGTCTTCTACGAGTTCCACACCATTGATGAGGTAAGCACCGTTTTCGTACAATTTCATTGGTTTCATCCTCCTTCTATTTGCCATCCTCTTGATGACTTTAGATATTGTCATTATCTTATAAAAAGTGAAGGAAGTCAAGCATTCGGCAGGCAATTGTGCGATACTTATTTAGTTTATTAACATATAAAAAACAAATAAAGAAGGGGGCATTTTTCGCCCCTTTGCCAGCAAAATTCACCCGTCGGCAACTCACAATTGTCTGCTAAATTTCATCCACGGAAAATATCAGGCGTACGCGGAACAGATCACCCTCCAGGTAGATCTCAAAACTTCCTCCCAAGAGCTCTGTCATGCTCTGCGCAATGGAGAGTCCCAGTCCGCTGCCCTCGGTGGTCCGGGCCACATCTCCCCGGATAAAACGCTCCGTCAGCTCCTCTGCCGGTATATTAAGCTGGTCCGCCGAGACATTCTTCATAGTAAAAACTGCTTTATGCAAGATCTGCTTCAGATCAATATAGACCCGGGTACCCGGCATCGCATACTTACAGGCATTGTTGTATAAATTCTCCAGTACCCGGAACAGCAGCCGTCCGTCCGCCTGCACGTAGACAGGCGGTTCTTCTATCTTCGTCACCGGCTGCAAATCTGCCCGCGCAAACTTCTCCTGAAACTCTCCTTCCATCTGATTTACCATTTGCACCAGATCAATCCGCTCCCAATTGACCGGCATATTGCCAGAACTGATCTTACTGGCATCCACCAGATCCTCCGTCAGATTCTTCAGACGCTGCGATTTCCTCTCCAGGATGTCCAGATAATTCTGCACCTTTTCATTTGGGATTCCCTCCCGCTTAATCAAGTCCACATAGCTGATGATGGAAGTGAGGGGTGTCCGGAGATCGTGGGAGACATTGGCAATCAAGTCGGTCTTCAGCCGCTCACTTTTTGTCTGCTCCTCCACTGCTTTGGACAGTCCTTCCCCGATTGCATTAATGGACTGTGCCAGCAGCTTTTCATTTCCACTCATCTCCTCCGTGTCAATCTGCGTCCCGATCTCTCCGCCGGAGATCTGTTTAACCGCCGACATAATCCGGTTTCCCTGTATAAGCTTCTTAGCATAGTAGATAAACACAGCCGCGTTCAATAGCAGCAGAACGGCTCCGCAAAAAACCGCTCCCGCAATCTCCCCATGATTTATACTTCCCTCTGTACGAAACTTGAAGAGCAGGTAACCCAGACCGACCGCCGGCAGAAAGTTCAGGATAAAATATCCCAGGATCATAAACAGTACACCCCGGCTTCCCTCTCGGCGCTCATGAATACCCCAGTACCCCTTCCGCACATCACGCGCAAGCTTGACCAGCAGGCTATTCTCCGCCATTTCGCCGGTTCTAAGGCATTGAACAATCACGCAACCACCAGCCAGCATCGGTGTATACGAGAGGCAGAACACAATCAATCCGGTAATCACTCGTCCGATTCGGGCATTGGAAAAGCCGGCAGCAAAGTAAACACCTGACCATATCAGCACCGCCGCAAAAACTCCCCAGACCGCCAAAAGCACCTCTGTACGCCAGTGCCGGAAGAAAGGCCGCTTCTGCGGAATATGCCGGCACATCCCAATCAAGGATACCAGCAGGTAAATCACCAGCAGCGCGATACCCCCTGCCAGCAGAAACATTTTCCACTGCAGGTTCTGGTAGCGAAGTGCTGCCGCGTAATAACTGTCACTCTGAGGATAAGAAGTGTTTACACCGGCCACGATTTCATAAGGTGCATATTGGGTCAATCCGCTGTCATATACCGTATAATACATTTGACTCAAGGCATTGGTGTTGAAATTATAGGTCAGATAGGCCGCCCTGGAATCCAGCTGGAAAAAGGAGCCTCTGGATAAAATATCTCCCACGTTTTCATTACCCGGGAGATTCGAAGACACAATACTCTTCTTATCATCGTTCACATAAATAAACCGGTAGGAGAAATTGGTCGGATTCCCTGTTAAGCCAAGCTCCTCCTGTAAGGTATAATATTCCTCTACTTCATAGAGAAAGTTCAACATGGCTATATTCTTCTCTCTGTCATCTGAGAAGGTTTTCGATTGTTCTAAGTATTCAAGGAAAGTCTCCTCGTCAGTGCCGTCATCCGGTATTTGCCCATTTTCCTCCGTCGAGATCACATCCGAATCCACGATCAAGCTGTGGTTCTCGTCTAAATAAATTCCCAATGATTCCCCATATTTTATAATCTCACGGAGAGGAAGGAATTCCCACACGCCCTCCGTGGTTTCATACTTCATTCCGCTGTAATCCGGATCCAGCGTCCCCTCATATTCCAGCTTCTGCCGGAGGTTCGTATAGCGGATTGCTTTCTCCACATCCTTGGCAAAATGGTACCCAAAATCCTCTGTCGCAGCATAGCTGCTGCCCTGCAGCGCATAAAGGAAACTGGAATCTCTTGATAATAAGTACAGGAGAAATACACTCCCTGCCAATACCAGCAGGCAGATCAGATGGGTAATCCATCTTCTCTTCCAGGATTTTTCCTTGTGCTTCATACCCTTCCTTCTTTCCTGAAAATAGAACGCATCAGTGTTTTTCCACTTTATATCCAATTCCCCATACTACCTTCAAATACTGGGGATCCTTCGGATTAATTTCAATTTTCTCCCGTATATGGCGGATATGTACCGCTACCGTATTATCGACTCCAATTGCTTCCTCATTCCAGATATTCTCATAAATCTGTTCGATTGAGTAGACCTTTCCCGCATTTTTTACCAGAAAAAACAGGATATTATACTCCATCGGGGTCAGGCGGATTACCTCCCCTTCCATCTGTACCTGTTTCTTCTCATCGTCAATTACCAGGCAGCCGGTCTTATAGATCTTCGCATTATTCTCGACCAGCGTTCCCAGCTTCATATAACGGCGGAGCTGGGATTTCACACGGGCCACCAGCTCCAGAGGGCTGAAGGGCTTGGTCACATAATCGTCGGCACCGATATTCAAGCCGAGAATCTTATCCGAATCCTCTGACTTTGCCGATAGAATAATAATCGGAATACTGCTGTACTCCCGGATCTTCAGCGTCGCACGCATACCATCCAGCTTCGGCATCATAATATCCATAATCAGAAGCTGCACATCCTCTTTCTTCAGCTTCTCAATTGCTTCAATCCCATCATAAGCCTTAATCACCCGGTAACCTTCCTGGGTCAAATATATGTCAATTGCTTCCACAATTTCTTTGTCATCGTCACATACGAGAATTGTCTGCATAATCGCTTCCCTCCACTTATTCTGCCAGACGGTAAATCTCCATGATTTCCTTACGGCCGATGGTCCGTCCATAGGATAGCAGCTGTGTGGTATCTCCATTCGTGGTCAATCCGGCAATATACTCGTATTCATCCGGCGAAATCCCCAGTTCACGCATGGTAACAGGCATCCCCAGGCTCTTAAAGTAACGGACCATGTGATCGATTCCTTCCAGGATAACCCGCTCCTTATCCTCGCCTGGCTTCGCCTGCCATACGTTTACCGCCCACTTATAGAAGCGGTCAATTCCGCTCTTGTACGCAAACCGGCACCATGCGGGAAATACCACCGCCAGGCCTGCGCCATGGGTAATATTATCATGCACACCACTTAAATCATGCTCGATCTTATGGGCCGGGAAGGTCTTATTTCTCCCACATCCCGTAATGTCATTATGAGCCAGAGAAGAAGCCCACATCATATCGGTTCTGGCGTCTAAATCCCCAGGGTCCTGCATCAGCCTCGTACCACAGTCCTTGGCCGATGCCAATACGGCTTCCGCAATACCATCCGTCAGCGGCGTTTCCGGATCATCGGTCAGGTATCTCTCCATCGTATGCATCATAATATCCACGACGCCGGCAGCCGTATGGTAAGGAGGCACCGTCAGGGTATTCTCGGGATTCATAAATGCAAGGGCCGGGCGATTCATATTATGGTTACAGGCACGCTTTAGCCCATGCTCTTCATCGGTAAGCACGCAAGAATTGCTCATCTCACTGCCTGCTGCCGCAATGGTCAGCACCAGACCCATCGGAAACTGCTTCTCCGGAACCAGATTTTTCATGACGGCTTCCCAGGGGTCTGCATCCAGCGCCAATCCCAGGGCAATTCCCTTACAGGAATCGCTGACACTGCCGCCGCCGACTCCCAACAGGAAGTCTACGCCCTCTTTCTTACACAGCGCAATTCCTGCCCGCACCATGCTAAGCTTAGGGTTTGGCTCCACACCTCCAAAATCAACCCATTCAATACCGGCACCCTTTAACTGCTCCGTTACTTTATCGTAAAGTCCGGCCTTCTTAATGCTTCCTCCGCCGTAATGCAGTAGAACCTTCTTCACACCCATTGCGGTTAAAGCTTCCCCGATGTGGGACTCCGCATCCGTTCCAAAGTATACCTTCGTGGGAACGTAATACATAAATGAAGTCATATTCTTGACCCTCCTTAAATATAGTGGTAATATTAGTGTCAGCGTACCGAGACAAGTATACCATATTTTCCCGATTAATACAAAGCGCATTTAGGAGGAATCCATGAAGCTGGAGCTTCTGCATATTTCAAAACAAAAGGACTGTATCCTGCAGGATATTACCGCAGAATTCGCGGAAGGGATTCACGGCCTGTTCGGGCCGGATGTGGCTGCTAAGAAGCAGCTCTTCCGCTACATGGAAGCGCTGGGAAAGCCGGAGTGCGGCCAGGTCCGCTTTCTTGAATATGATGTGATGGTCCTGGACATTGCTTATCGCAATCATCTGGCTTATTTAGACCGCTATCCTCTCTATCCGGAGACCTTCTCCGCATATCACTATCTGGTACATACTTCCTTACTGCAAAGGCTTACCATTCAGGAAGCCCGTCAGAAGGCTCTGCATATTCTCCGGGATTTCGGCATGGAAGAAATCCGGGATTGTACTCTGGACAAGCTGCCGGAGTTTGTCGCCTGCCGTCTAAATCTGCTGCAGACACTACTGTCGGAAGCACCGATTCTGCTGCTGGAGGAACCCCTCCGGGGACTGTGTGAGGCGGACTGCCGTTTGGCACTGGACATCCTAGACAAATATAAGGACCAGAAAATCATCCTGATTGCAGCAAAAGAGGAAGCACCCTATAAAGCGCTTCCCCTAGTCTCTTATCGGCTGACAGACGGGATCCTCACCCGTGTCTGATTCTATTTCGTATGAAGTTAATCCCGTGACATCAAATGCTTCTCCAGCTCTCTTTCCTGGATAGAATTCCATCGAATTAATGCTTGCAGCTCATCTTCACCCGGCCGCAGGCTCTTAAAAGAAAACCCAGGGGAGTTCCTCTTCTCGCGCATGGGCGCAGAAAAATTCCTGGTCTTCCCCTGCGCGGAAGCCTGCTGGTACTTTCCGGTTCCTGTATTTGGAGGACGCCGGTTACCGCTGTTTCCGTTTTGCCTGGAGTTTTCACGCGCTGCCTGTGCCTTGAGAAACCGGACAAGAGCGGGTACCGCAAGCACAATAATCCAAACAAGAACAATCTCTGCCATATACTTTCCTCCCAATCCTTTCTCCTTTGCAATCTCTAATGCAAACTTCTAAAAAAGCAATCGCCCTCTGCAAAAAGAATAACATTTTAAAGTCCGCTTGTCTATCTTTTGCGTATTAATTCAGGGAATATTTACAATTTGCCAATACCCTCCATTTTACTTTACCTGCTTGAAGTGTAAAAGACCGCGCTCCCAAATCTACCGGAAACGCGGCCTTTGTTACAGACATATATCGATGGGAGTATCTGATCTCTATTTTATCGCTGCATCAGCGCCTCGCTTTGCGCTGCCTTCCCCTGCGGTTCCACAGCAGGCACGCCGTCCCGGCTATCGAGATGGACAGCAGGGCAATCCACAATCCAATGTTGCCTGTGTCTCCGGTCTTCGTCGATGTAGTGGTGACAGTACCCGGCGTATGGGTGTTCGTGATCGTAAAGGTATCGTCACTGTAGCTGGCTTTATATCCGGCTGCTTCTGTAATCTCCTTCACCGAGTAGGTAATGGAATTTCCATTACACATTTTGTCAAGTTCTTTCCAGGTATACGCCCAGCCGTCATTAGCATTCAATTTCACTGGACTTCCGCAGGCCGCGCCATCTGCAAACAACTGGACTTCTATTGAATCCGGACGGCTGCCATCCTGGTTATAATTGTCTGCCCAGTTCTTGGATACTGTCTTACTCACAACTCCCGGTGTATAGCTGTTCATGATGGTGAACTCTGTGCCGCTCTCGCTGTAGGACGTGGTATAGCCGTCCACGTTATCCTCTACGACTGTGTACCGGATTTCCTCTCCGCTGTTGTTCAGCGGCAGGCTTGTCCATGTGTGAGTCCAGCTGCTGCTCTCATCCAGCGTTACCGTATCATATAATACTCCGTCTGCTTTCAAGTGCACCGTTACACTGTCAGGACGGAAGCCGTCCTGATTATCAGCATCGTTCCACTTCTTGGTCACGGTCCGCTCCGTTACCGCCGGGGTATGGCTGTTCGTGATGGTAAAGATCCCGTCGCTCTCAACCGAGCCGGATGTATAGCCTGCCGGTACCCCTGTTTCCTCTACCGTATAAACTACCGGCTCCCCGTCTTGCTTCTCCGGCAGTCCGCTCCAGGTATATTCCCAGTTGTTTCCGGCATTCAGCGTTACGGCATCTCTATAAACCTCTCCATCTGCCTTCAGCTGTACCTCGATGGACGTCGGACGGAGGCCGTCGTGGTTATCCTCATCGTCCCAAACCTTGATCACAGTCCGCTCCACTGTCGGCTTAGAGTTCTTTATTTGACCCAGGTCGAGAATAGCGCTTGCTCCATCCGCCAGGCTTTCGTTGAGAATAAATGCATACTCCGTCTCAGAGACCTCGTATTCGTCCGGAGCGTCAATCTCCACCAGATAGTAGCTTCCCGCCGGGAGCTGTATGATATTGAGCTTGCCGTCGCTTCCGGTGGTCAGCGTGGCAGGACCCGTCCCGTCATAGACGAGATAATTCGTTCCGTTTATTTCAGTATTCGTGAAGCCGGTCACCTCTTCGTAAAGCTCGCCTTCACTGAGCTTATACAGCGCAAAGGTTGCGTCCGCCAGGAGGATCGTATCATCCTCAGCGTCCACCTTCTGCAAAGTTACACCCCGGGCATCGTTATTGGCCAGCTTATAGGTAGGAGCGGTACTGCTGACCGTAAATTTGATCTTTGGGTTCTGCCCGGTATAATAGCCATCCGGCGCTGCCGTTTCTTTAAAGAAATAGTCTCCATCAGGCAGACCGGACAGGATGACGCTTCCATCTCCGCTGTCTGTCGTAACGGAATCCACCGTTCCGGAGGCGTTATAGGTAAATACTCCCGTTGTGGATGAATACTCAAATGTAAGGGGAGATTCCGCATTTGTGTCGCTCGCCGCATATACTTTAAAGCACACATCTCCCATAAAGCCTTCTACCTCTATGCCATCGTCCTTATCTCCGGCTGTGTTTCCATATAGAGAATCCGCCTTAAACAGCTGGACCTCTCCGTTTTCCGCGAGCCTTGCCCGAATGTTTGCCGTCCAGAAATTATCCTGCGTTGTCGTGCTCTTTTCTTGTGCAAACGCCCCTGCTACGGAATACGAATTCTTCACTTCTAACGTTGCACATGTTGCACTTTCCTCTACAAGCACCCTCGTACTCACACAAAGCTCAAATGTGGGGATATAAGGCCCGTTTCCTTCACCATCTCTGACGCTGTAATATGCAGCCGATTCATTATACAGCCTCTCCAGTAGTATAAACGTCTCCTTCGTATATGTATAAGTTTTATTATCCCCTGCATTATAATAGGCGATCTTGTCGCTATTCGCTGCGGTTGGATTGTCTGCTAACGCTGCCGCACATATATCCGCGCGGTCTTGCATCGCCTTTATGCGACCCTGAATCTCGCCAGCTGTAAAAACATCTGTGTAACGCAGTCCGCTATGGCCAAACTCCCCAAAGTTCATGACCAGCCTTTCCCTGCTATAGCCCTGATTATCCGGATCCGGCTCTACGAGGACTGTATAAGTTAGAGGGGTCGATCTCACCGCGGCTTCTGTCGTGGCATTGTTGCCCGTGTCGATTTTCGTCATTTTCTTCAGGAATGCACCCTTATCCTCAACAGTCACATAATAATATTTAGTGGAATAATTCGGTTCCTCTGAATCATACAGCCAATAAGGTATGTTAAGAGACAGGTTCAGATTATCGGATGAGTCATAAAAGCTCTGGTGCATATCCAATGTTTCCTCAAGAATCAGATAGTTCTGCGACGAGGCCGTTGTACCGGTTTGGTATTCGTTAAATGCCTGTGATATCAGATCTTTGTGGCGTACATAAATCCTCCAGGTAATCAATTTCTCAGTGCCGTTTTTGATGCTGCTTACAACTTTGGATGAACTCGGATCCGTTAGTGAATTATTGATATATCCGGTACCTGCGTTCGGATTCACAACTTTTTCAAAGTCCGCAAACTTAACCTTCTCCTCGCCGCTGCTGGTGAAAACAATGGTATCGTCCACTGCCAGCCCCTTTACTGTGGCGCTGCCGGACATATCTCCCCCTATATGGTACTTATTGACAATATTTTCATTAAACACCACCTTGAGGGACAATTTTATTGTGCCGTCCCCCATATCCGTTGCGATAAGGGATCCGTACCCTAAAACTGTATTTTTGTCAATTGTATCAACTAACTGTATATTTTCCGTTAAGTCCGCCCAATAAGCCGCCGTGTTTCCGCTCACCGTGCAAATCTCAAATACAGCGTAATCCCCTGCCACAAAATTGTTTTGGGTCACATCTTTCTGTGACCACTCCAATTCAACATTAACTACTGGATCTGTGGACTTTGCAAGATCCAAATTATATGCTGTTCCTGTTCCGCTGGTTCCATCATATTGGTAAGCGAGGTCAACGCCGATTTTAATAATCAACTCATCGATTTTAAAATCCGCGGACTTGTTACCCGCTGCAAAAAGCGTGACATTTTCCAACCGGTCGAATTCCTCTTCTACTATCACACTTTCTTCCGGAACAATCTCGTTCACATCTTCTTCTACTGTCGCATTTTCTTCCGAAACGCTCTCATTCACATCTTCTTCCACTGTCGCATTTTCTTCCGGAACACTCTCGTTCACATCGTCTTCTACTGTCGCATTTTCTTCCGGAACACTCTCGTTCACATCTTCTTGTAGTATCTCGCCGGCCTTTGATGGCGTCGTATCTGCCTCCTCGGCAAATACCGAGGACATCGTACTGAGCATAAGCACAAATGCCAACGCCAGACACAGAAGCTTTCTAAAGTGGCTTCTTGCATGGTGTAATTTTTTCATGACTTTTCCTTAACCTCTCTTTGATTTATTTTTTTATTTAATAACCCCTTTCTTTTTACCATTTTTTACCATATAAAAAATATAGCATTTTTGACCCGGCTCGTGCAGATTACTCCCTAAATGACGAAATCACCCCCTAAATGACGAAATCCCCCCTCACAACCGTTATCCTATAATAGATTTGAATAGGATTTAAGCATAATCGGATTGACCAAAAGCCGGCCGGCGGCCTTTCCTTAGGCCGCCGGCCGGCAAATACCTGCACCGCTGTTTAACGCGTAATCTTCAGCCGCTCAAACTGCTCCGGCGGCGTGTCATTTTCCTCCATCAGCCGGATCATCTGAGTCAGCATATATTCCTCAGTCTCAGCATCCTGAATCGGATATAACTGCCCGGGATCGTTCTGCAGATCGAACAAAAATGTCGATCCGTCCTCCGGCTGGCTCTGTACACCGGTTCCTGGTATCTGCAGCAGCTTTACCCCCTTGGTAAACCGGAAGGTCCGCCCAAACTGCGCCCCCTTCAGTTCTTCCGGAGAAAACATCCGGCGTACATGAGAAGGCATCAGGGTATAATTATTCACCGGCTCATTTGTCTCGCCCCATCCGCGCATATACGTATACCGTCCGTCCGTGCAATTGACATGACCGCCGTGGATTCCATAGATAATCGCGTCATGAACCGGCTTGTCGGAGGCAATCGTATCCGCAAGATCGCGGCCTTCCATATCTTCCGTCGGAGTCAGGCCGAAGAACCGCAGGATCGTCGGCGCCAGATCCATCGTCTGCACCAGGCTCTTCCGGCGCTCGTTCCGGATCCTGACCCGGGGATCCCAGATAAACAATGGCGTATGTGCCACTTCGTTATAGAAGGGTGCCTTGCACTTTGCCCACCAATCATGCTCGCCCAGCAGGAAACCATGATCGGTGTTCACGATCAGCAGGGTATCCTTCCACATATCTTTTTCGTCCATCAGATCCAGTACCCGGCCCAGATATTCGTCGCACATAGTAAGCAGCGCCTTATATTCACAGCGGGCATGCTCTACCTCCTCAGGAGTCTGCGTCACCGGCGCGTAAGGAGGCCAGTCAAAATGCTTCCCCTTGTAGTCATGGGGATACAGGTCTTTATATTTCTGCGGGGTATTAAAGGGTTCATGGGGGTCAAAGGTCTCAATCTGCAAGAACCAATTATCCTCCTTGAGATTGGTCTGGATAAACTCCATGCCCCGCTCAAAGGTCTGCACCATCGGAAAATCATTTTCGCAGGTTATGTAGCTGCGGTTAATCCAATCCTGGCGGACATATTCACCGATCTTCCGTCCGCCCATATTTGAGGGCAGCTCCACCGTCTCCGGCATTCCGGGCTCTCTTAGCTCGCCCTTCCAGTGATCTCCTTCCTGCCCGCGGATAAACTCAAAAGTATTATAGCGGGGGTGGAAATTGGCGCCGCCGTCCTCCCAATAGTGGTGATGGTCGGACACCAGATGTGTATAGATTCCGTTTTGCTTCAATATTTCCGGCATGGAATCGTCATAAGGCTCTAACGGTCCCCAGGTCCGGTGCAGAAAATTCACCCGCCCCGTATGAAGCTCCCGGCGGGCCGGCATACACGGCATACTGCCAATATAAGAATTATCAAAGGTTACCGTCCTCTCACCCAGACGCTGAAAGTTTGGTGCATGGATCTCCTCGCAGCCAAAATTTGGAAGCATCCGCCGGTTAAGAGAATCAAACATAATCATAATTACTTTCATTTCAGCTCCTTCTTTCTAGCTTTATTTTGCTGCCTTTCTGGCGGTACGCTTTTGCTCTCTGGCAGCTTTCTGGCGCTGATACCACTTCGTCTGGGACAAAATGGTAAACACAATAATTAAGAACAATATCAGCGATATCGGATTGGTGAAAATACCGGTAATCAGGTTCAAGGCCAGCCCCTCTTCCGAGGCACCTCCTAAAATCAGCACGGCTCGCAGGTTCTTCTCGATCATCGAGGCCAGGATAAGCCCGAGCACCATTGGCGCTGTCGGATAGTCATAACGTTTCATCACCGCTCCAATAATGCCAAATGCTACCATCCAGAATACATCGTACAGATTCTTGTTAATGGCATAGGCGCCGACCGCGGAAAGTACAATAATAATCGGCATCAGCCGGCCGGTAGAGATTTCAACCACCTTGGTAAAGATCTTAATTCCGGTCAGGCCAAAGACCAGCATAAACACACAGGAAAGCAGCAGACACATAACAATCAGATAGAATAAATCCGGCGTTTTGGTCATCAGCGACGGACCCGGCTGCAAGCCGTGGATAAACATCGCGCCCATGATAATCGCCGTCACCGGGTCTCCCGGAATCCCAAGGGTCAGCATCGGAATGCAGGCGCCGCCCACGGCTGCGTTATTTGCAGATTCCGGCGCCACCAGTCCTTCAATCGCACCTTCGCCAAAGGGTACCTCCGGATTTTTCGTGCTGCGCTTAGCCTGGTCATAGGCCAGCAGGGCCGCGATACTTCCGCCTGCGCCTGGGAGCGCGCCCACCAGTGTTCCGATCGCCGAAGACTTCAGCGTCAGCGGAATATATTTCAATGTGCTTTTAAAAGAAGGAATAATTTTATCCACATCTTGTTTGACTCGTTTTTCGTCTTTATTAAAAATTTGGATCAACGCTTCCGAACAGCCAAACAGACCAATCATCGCAACAATGGGACTGATGCCGGGCATCAGATACGCATTGCCAAAGGTAAAACGCTGGGCTCCCGTAACCGCATCCATGCCTACCGTTCCCAGCATAATGCCCAGTACGGCGCTAAATAAACTCTTCGTCAGGGATTTCGCCCCCAGGCTGCCTACCATCATCATGCCAATGAACGCCAGCATCAGATAGTCACGGGCCGCAAAGTTCATGGCAAACTTCGAGATCAGCGGTGTAAACAGCATCAGCGCTAAGATCCCGATGATACCGCCGAGACAGGACTGCACCGTGGCTACGCCGATGGCTTTACCCGCCTGACCCTTTAAGGCCAGGGGATATCCGTCAAAGGCTGTCGCCACCGCCGACGGCGCTCCCGGTATGTTCAGCAGGATGGCCGACCGGGAACCGCCATAAGCCGCCCCCATAAAGACACCCAGCATGATGGCTAACGCACTGTGCGTGTTCCAGCCGTAGGTAAAAGAAACCAGCAGGGCTACCGCCATGGTGCCGGTCAGCCCCGGAATCGCCGCCACATAAATCCCTACAAAGGTGCCAATTGCCACCAGGACAATTAATAAGGGATTCTGGAACGGTATCAGCAGATAAGACCATGTACTCATTCGAAACCTCCTTATGGCAGCTGCACGCGGAAAATCAGCGTAAAGACCACATAGACTGCTGCGGTTAAAACCGCACTATAGATGATGTTACTCTTAATCCCCCGGGGAATAAAAAACTGCATGCTGACAAATAAAAATATCGGTGTGCAGACAAGAAATCCCAGGCGAAAATACAAAGCAATACAGTACAGCAGAATCAATCCGGTAAAGACTGCCACATCCTTTGAAAATACATACCGAATACCATCCAGAGGACTCTTCGTCTCCGGCTTTTCCATCCGACGGTTCTCAAACAAAATAACTTTCCCCATAAACAAGACCATTAAGATGCTGAGAATTAACGGAAGGCCGCCATAAGAGGAAATCTCTGGGGATGCCTGAAACATGCGGACCGACTCCACCAGAACCAGCAGCGACGCGGCCAGGAGAACCAACGCAAATCCCTGCTCACCCGGCTTTCTTTTTTGTTTTTCTGCCATTATGCTACCTCCTTGCCGCCGTGCTGCCTCCGTACAGGCAGCACGGCAAAGATGAACAGGATCGGAGGAATCCACCTATTGGATTCCAAGCTCCTCCAGGGTATGTTGAATCGTTCCCGCCTCAATCAGTGAAGTTACGACGCTCTTACGGTAATTGCTCACATATTCGCGCGTATCGTCACCAGTCAGGCCAAGCGGTTCAATTGCCGCACTGGTTAACAGTTCCTGATAAGAAGGATCCTCATATGCGGCTTTAAAAGCATCCGCCAACGTATCCAGGACATCCTGGGGAGTTCCCTTCGGCGCGCAAACCGTATAGAAGGAGCCCCAAGGCAGATACGCCTCAAATTCGGGATAATCCTCCGTAATCGCCGGTACATCCGGCAGCTGCTCCATGCGTTCCGTGGTAAAGCTGCAGAGCGCCTTGATATCACCGCTTTCCAGATATTCTCCCACGGTGCTTAATTTACCGATTCCGCAGGTCACCTGACCGCCCATTACCTGAACCAGAGCATCCGCATCTCCATCCGAAGGGCTCTGCGTCAGCTCCGCGCCGATCGCTGCCTTAATCAGCGAATCGGCAATCGCCGCCAGGCCGGCGGGGCCAGCCACGGGCTTCGTCACCTTCCCCGGATTCTGCAGTGCGTATTCAAATAATTCTTCGACGGTATTATAGGGAGAATCCTTGGCAACATACAGGATTACGCTCTCACTTCCCACCAGGAAAATGATTTCAAGATCGTCATAAGTAAGATCACTGATGTCCATTGCATCGTAGATCGACGGATTCTCTGCAGTCATTAGCAGCGTATAGCCGTCTGCCGCCGAATCACGGACCGTAACGGCGCCGGTCGCGCCGGAAGCCCCGGTCACATTGTCCACGATTAAGCTGACGCCAATGTTCTGCTGCACAATCGTCGCAAGAGGACGCAGCAGATTATCCGCGCCTCCGCCCGCACCAAAGGGAACAATACAATTGATGTCCTTCTTCGGATAATCGGTAGAAGAAGCTTCACTGCCGGCTCCCGATGTGCCGGCTGCGGTAGTGGTCTGGCCCGGATCCGTCTGCCCGCCACTGGTCGTTTCATTCGAAGAGGATGTACATGCTGCTAAAGACGCACACATACAGATGGCCAATAGAATCGATAAACATTTCTTCATACTTTTACCTCCTGCTTATTCGGTTATTTAGTTATGATGTATAACTAAATAAATTATATAATTCCTCTTTAGTTTTGTCAATAGTTTTATTTCAATTTTGATTTTTTTCTTTAAGAGTCTGATTAGAACCAATTTTATACAAAATAGTAACAAGCAAGTTAAAGTTATCCACTCGTACTAAATACCCAATATCTAGGATTTTCTCTCTTATTATTTCTCCCTTTGTACCTTTCATACAAAAATGGTTCTGCCGGATACTGTGTATGCGCATCCGGCAGAACCAGAAAAAATAATGTCGGGAACAAACTCAATCCGGAGGATCCAGTATAATGGAAATAAGATTGTTCCGCACAATGGCGACCGCTCCCAGGACAATCGACAAGCCGCCCAGCTCAGAGCAGTAGATATTCGTATTTTCATAGAAAACAGCCGGAACCATTTCTTTTGCCTTCTGCTGAATTTGTCTTAGCATCTGTTCATTCATCAGAGAACTCATGATCCCGCCGATGCACACCTGAAGCGGCCGGTAGGCATTGATAACATTGGCGATGCCGATGCCCAGATACTGGATCACTTCATGCATCGCCGAAACCGCCTGCGGCTCACCACTCTTCAACCGGTCTGCAAGCTCTTCCAGCAGTTCGGTTTTATAGGCACTGTCCGGGTATAATTTACGGAATAAGCTGCGTATGGATGCATAGCATTCCAGACAGCCGCGGTTTCCGCATTCGCATTTCGGGCCGTTAAAGTTAATGGTAGTATGGCCAAATCGGCTGGATGAAACCAGCACTCCTGTGGTGGCGTTGATATCTTGGTATACGCCAACCCCGATCCCCCAGGAGCAGGAGAGAAACGCCAGCTTACGCAGAACCCTTGTCTTACCAAATTCCACTTCGCCCAAGGCACCTGCATCCGAAGCTCTCTCCACAAATAAGGGGAGATTCGGATTACGTTTCCGAAACTCTCCTCCGATACAGTATCCGATCCAATTTTGGCGGTTCGCAGCATATTCAATGACTTCATCCTTTTGGTTATAATGGCCAATAACAGATATTCCCACTCCCATGACACCCAAAGGCGTGTGGGCATACCGTTCTTTGGCCGCTGCAATTTCCCGGCTAATCTCGTCCATAAAATGCGGCGGATCGTCCGACAGGTTATCCGGTAACTGAATTTCTTCTAATATACTGCCGGCAATATCCGCCACTACCATCCGGTTAAACATGACATCCATTTCAATGCCGATGATCACACCGGCCGCCCCATCTACGGTCAGCAATATCGGCGGACGTCCACGCTTACTATCGGTTATCCCGATTTCCCGCACCACCTGCTTCTGCAGTAAGAAATCGATGTTGCTGGAGACCGCTACCTTACTCAGCCCCGCCAAGCTCGCTAACTGCGCCCGGGAAATCGGCTGATTTTGAAGAATCAGCTTGAAAAGGCTGTTTAAATTCATAAGCTTAACATAATCATTTGTCCCTGTCTCTGGAAATACCATAAGAAAGTCTCCTATTCTTTTGCAATACACGGCATTATTTCGTAGAATAAAATCCATTACTTTAAAGATCATGCCCTATTATTTAATAATGCCTGTTAATATTATATCCAACTGTACTACTTTTTTCAACTCTAAATATATAGGACTTTGCAAAAAGGTGACTTTCTCAAAAATGAAATTGCGTCTGCCGGATTCTGAATTACCTGCTACAAGCTCAGTTTCGTAAGCGCTGCCGAATAGATGTCCTCAAGAAGCTTTAAACCGCCATCGTAGCCTGCAATGCTGCTGTTAATGACAAGCCGTTCGATAACAGGATAGGAGACATTTACAAAATGACCACCTAATTCCTGCGCCAATTTTTTCTCCCAGTTACTTCCGACAATCAATGGATATCCAGCAAAATCAGCCTGTTCAATTTCTTTATGGATTTGATAGCCGTCGGTTGAAAATTGGATCTCCGCCTCAATTCCGTAATTGAGGTTTTTAAACTCCTCCATTATTTTTTCGCGATACTGCTCCGGGGTGCCGTCCGTGATATATTGCCTTGTGGGGAACATACCCAAATCATTGACAAGAAATTTGGTTACAGCGAGACTGTATTGGGCGTCCGAAACGGTGGCAAATCTCTTAGACATGATGCGTGTTTCCAAAAACACATCTGCATATCGTTCAATGTAGTAATAATATTCGTCTTCATGCTGTGCCACAAGCTGTTCTGTTCGCTTGCTGTTTACACCCGCGAAGTTTCCGACTGCACGTAGGAATTTGGATGTTTCAAATGCACCAATCGGCAAAACGGGATAATGCAGATACGGTGTTCCGAATTTCTTTTCCAGGAACTGTACGCTTTCAAGTCCGACCCATGGGGATACTAACAGGTTAAACCCGGCCTGTGGGATTTTGTCGATGTTTTTGATGCCCCTGTTGTGTCCGAATATGGTATTTGGCGTAAGTCCAAGCTCAGAGACGAGTTTTTCGAGCGCACGCAGATTGCCGAGCCAAAACGGGTCATGCATCGGAATTCCTGCAAAAATGTTTACCAGACCCTTTTCCCGTGCCTCCGTTTCTTTCAGGTATTGATCGAATATCGCAGTCAAAATCCAGTCATGCCCCACAAAGTTGTTGCCCTTGAAACCGGGTGTGTTCGCATAAATAACGGGTTTAGACGCAGCTGCAAATTCCTTTGTGACAGATTCAACATCATCACCAATAATTTCAGAGGTACAGCCCGTCAGGACAACGTACAAGTCGGCATCGATGACCTTCAGCGCATTTTCGATTGTATCCTTCAGCTTCTCATTTCCTCCAAATACAACTTCCTTTTCGCTAACGCTCGTACATGGAAAAATATTCGGGGAGAATAAACCGGATGTGCCTAAATTATCATTTAACTTCTGCGCACAGCCGGGACCGGAATGCAGGATTGGCAGTGCCCTTGTTATGGAATGTACTGTCTGCATTGCCGCAAGAGCGCATTTATAACGTGGTTGATCTAATAATTTCGCCATAATTATTCACCCTCCTTTAACAGCGCGCCGTTATTCTGCTTATACCACCAGTCGGTATAGGGCAGCTTCACCCTTGCTGCAAGGTTCTTTTCAAAACTCCTGTTTTTGACGGTATCTAAAACCGTTTTTGCAAAGGAAAGCATTCCCTTATAGCCGAATATCATATACTCATCCGCAACATAAATGGCTGCGATTCCCTGCTTGATCGCCCAAACAGTCGAACCGGGGTGCCTAGAAAAGTACAAGTCCGGTTTATACTCGTTTAAGATATTCATAATTTCATAGTTCTGCTGATCTGCAACGCTCAGCTTGATGTTATCGGGGGAATTGTTCTGCAAATAATCAAGAGCCGGAGGAATTTCCTGGTTGTCGTATTTATAATCGTAGTGCCACGCCGCCGCCCACGAAACCTTTATTCCAAGCTCCTGTAAAACCCTGGCAACTTCATAAGTATAGCCTGGTCCCATTCCGATGACAGCCGTCAGGCCCTCAAGTTCCTTTTTAACTTCTTCAATCCGCGGCAGATAAATCGCACGTTCCCGTTCTATATACGCTTCGACCTCCTGGCTTTTGTCAATAACCCGACCGATTTCACGCAGCCATGCTTCAAATCCTATAACGCCGAGAGGATTTACTGTTCTAATATAAGGAACGCCGTATAACTCCTCCAAAGCGTTTCCGAGATAGGTACCAAGCGTACCGCAGATACAAACGGTTGCCAAGGATTCGGAGATATGCTCCAACTCCTCCACCGTTGAATTAACATACAAAAACTGCGGTTTTACGCCAAGCTCTGCAAATATTTCGGTGATCTGTTTTCGTTCGCTTTCAAAGAAGTTCTTGAAGTTGATAACCGGTCTTTTTTCTTTTGGCGGTTTTACAATGCCTTGCAATACCGCATGGTCGGATATATCAAAACCCGAAGCCCAAATTCTCGACTTAAAGCCCTCGCAGTGAACGGCAATAACCGGGATATCCAATTCGCTGTCAAGTTCATCGACAAGACTGTCTATGTCTTCTCCGATTACACCGCTCACGCAGGAGCTTGCAATAAAAATTGCTTTTGGATGGTAGTTCTCATACGTTTTACAGATGATCTCCCGAACAGCGTCAAGCGCGCCGAAAACCGTATCGTTTTCGTCCATATCGCTTCCGATAATAACGGTATTCGTTGTTTCTCCGATCCTTGCCGCAAGCTGCCGCATCAATACATTTGTACCCGGCGCGACTGTCGTACAGCCCGCGGGAGTATGATAAATAACAGCAACATCACGAATACCCGCAAGCTGCCCGATTGCACAGCTTGAAAGACATGTACTTGACTGGCTGAAGCAACGCTCCTTATTCTGTAGCGAGCCGCATCGGGATTGATTCACCAAGTCCATAAGGTCGCCGTTATAGCCTGTAATAGAGCCAAGACGGTTTTCCCTTGTCGGTATATTTGACGTATCTACTTGAAATGCCATATGATTCCCTCCTAGTTTGTTTTGTTAATACGATCGTGGTATATGATAATTTTTTCAATTGATTTATCTATATAATTTGAAATTGCAAATGCTGTGATCCCTTTTTTGTTAAGTGCATATTCAGCGCCCGGTCCGATCCGGCTTACAAGCACATAGGAACAGTCTGACAAAAGGGAAACATTTTTATTGAGGCTGTCGTCGCTGTGTTCTCCGTCTGTACAAGCGGCTGATGTTTCCCGTGTAGTTTCAAGGCAAAAGGTCCCATCGTCAGAAACTTCAATGATATAAAATTTTTCTGCCCTGCCAAAATGCTGATTTACAACCTTTCCGTCCGTGCTTGCGACGGCAATTTTATATGACATATTGGCCCCCTCCTTACCCATGTGAAAATGTATCTTTGTGGGCAATTCTTTTAAGATATATTTGATCTCCAAAATCGCTTTCGCCCGGCACACCAATGGCATCCGCCCGACATCTCCGGCAATGGCGGAACACGTCGATATACTGACCTGCCTTTGTTCTTGCATTATTAATTTCCGCACAATTGGGTGCTTGGCAATGTGATAGCTCGTGCTGCGGAATAAGCGGAATTATGTTGTAGATAGAAGCGCCGAGCCTACTTACTGTTTTCGCAATTTCTCCAATATGCTCATCATTCACACCCGGAACAAGCACGGTGTTTACCTTAACGGTAATTCCTGATCCCGTTACTTTTCTAATACCGGAAAGCTGATTGCGAATTAAAATCTCAGCACCCTCAAGTCCTTCATATACTCTTCCATGATAGACAATGCGGTTGTTAAGCTTTGCCTCTATTTCAGGATTCACCGCGTTTACTGTCACCGTCAAGGAATCGATTCCGGCCTCGATAATCTCATCTGCCTTTTCATCCAGCAGAAGGCCATTGGTGCTCATACATTTGAGCAGTTGTGGAAACTCCTGTTTAATGAGTCGAAAAGTTTCGAGCGCATATGACGTAGCCAGCGTATCTCCGGGGCCTGCTATCCCTGCAACGGTAATTTCGGGACATAACGCCAAAGATCTGCGTACAATTTCCACCGCCTCCTGCGGTTTGATAATCGATGCGGTCACACCGGGCCGCTGTTCATAATCATTGATTTTTCTGTCGCAAAACCGGCATTCGATATTACATCCGGGACTGACAGGAAGATGAATTCGTCCCTTATTCTTTTTATGTCCTCCGAAGCAGGGATGCGAATTTTTCAGATTCTCATAATTATTCAAAATGGAGAGCCCCCTTTCACTTAATTTGTGATACTAGTTTATTCATCGAAAAGCCCGGTTGACAAATACCGAAGGCCTGTGTCGGGCAGAATCAACGCGATCTGTTTGCCTTTGTTCTCCGCTCTTCTTGCTGCCTGAGCAGCTGCATAAATAGCGGCACCGGAGGACGTGCCAATCAGAATGCCGTCCGTCCGGGCAACAGCCCTTGCCGCCTCATAAGCCTGCCAGGTCTCTACCTCAATGACCTCATCATAAATTGAAGTATCCATCGTTTTCGGAATCCGCTCGTCCGGAATACCGGAGAAGGGGTGAACGCCGGTGATTTCCTCTGGTGTTGGGTTTTCCTCACTGGGCAGGGAACCGGAACCAGGCTGAACGCCAATAATTTTTATATTAGGATTCTTTTCCCGTAGAAACTTGCCGGCGCCGGATATTGTTCCGCCAGTTCCAACGGCGGCAACCAATATGTCCACTTGACCATTGGCGTCCTCCCAAATTTCGGGTCCGGTTGACTGACTGTGTATTTGTGGGTTCGCGGGATTCGCGATTTGATTGACAAAGAAAATCCCTTCCTCTTTGCTCAATATCTGATCTTCCAGAACCTTTATCGCCGCCACAAAATCTCCGCCTGTCTCTTGCAAGACTGTCGCGAGAACAGGTTCCTCAGAAAGCTTGATTGTCTTCCCGCCAAAAGCATGAATAACCTTAAACCGCTCATCACTCACTTGGTCTTGTATGTAAACCCTGAATTGATATCCTTTTGCCGCTGCAATTGCCGCCAGCCCAATCCCCGTGTTTCCGCTTGTCGTTTCAACAATGGTATCACCCGGCCCTAGCAGCCCTTTCCGTTCGGCATCCTCAATCATGGATAAAGCAATTCTATCTTTGACACTTTGGTTTGGGTTGAAATATTCCAGTTTCGCCAACAAGTGGGCTTCAAGCTTTTCCTGCCTTTGATAACCTACCAGCTCCAGCAGAGGTGTTTTTCCTACCAATTCTGTAATCGATTTATAAGTTGTTCCCATTTTTTGCTTCTCCTATAAAGTTTTTATATTATTTTTAAACCTAAAATAATTGCTCAAATTTTATAATCATCACTTAAATCCATAAGTCCGTATTCAAGCATAATTTCTTCCAAACGTTCCTGATCCATAGGCGTAGGTATCGTAAACATCTGGTTATTCTCAATCTTTTCCGCCAGCTTTCTGTATTCGTCTGCCTGCTCTGCTTCGGGGCTATATTCTATAACCGTTTTTCTTTTGATTTCGGCTCGTTGTACAATATTGTTTCTGGGCACAAAATGGATCAGCTGTGTTCCTAATTCTTTAGCAAAAGCACGCAGTAAATCTTTTTCGTGATCTACGTTTCTGCTATTACAGATAATACCACCTAAACGAACAACACCTTTTGCGGCATATTTTGCAATACCTTTTGCGATATTGTTCGCTGCATACAACGACATCATCTCCCCGCTTGCTACTATGTATATCTCTTTTGCTTTTCCTTCACGAATCGGCATTGCAAAGCCACCGCAGACAACATCTCCTAACACATCGTAAAAGACATAATCCAAGTCATCCGTATACGCATGCAAATTTTCTAACATGCCAATTGAGGTTATAATTCCTCTTCCCGCGCATCCCACTCCCGGTTCGGGACCACCCGATTCCACACACCGTATGCCTTTAAAGCCAACCTTCATCAGGTTATCGAGCGTGATTCCTTGTTTTGTTTCGCGCAGTGTGTCAAGTACAGTCTTTTGATGCATCCCTCCGAGCAGCAGCCTCGTAGAGTCGGCTTTAGGGTCACAGCCAACAACCATAATATTCTTGCCGAGTTCAGCTAGCCCCGCCGTCAAGTTTTGAGTTGTAGTGGATTTTCCAATACCACCCTTCCCATAAATTGCAATCTGTCTTAATTGTTTTCCTCCATTTATGTTAGCCTTCATTATAACTTCCTCCAATCTTTTATATCATATGAAACATATATGTTTTATATGACTGTATATAAAAGTATCATAAGTTTTTTTATTTGTCAACACCTAAAAAACAAAACATATATGTTTTATAGGAATTTCTGTAAAAGAGCGTTATGCGCTTGCCGCAATAAAAAATATGGCCGGGAATTATGATACCGATTCGGATAAAGCCCCTGGATTATAAAGGTTTGGGCCTGAACGATAAGCAGCTTAAATGAAATTGCACTTAAATGAAATTGCGTCTTGACATAATGACGCTCGTGTCATATAATACTTGTGACACGGGTGTCATTTTCCATATGCGGAATCTGCTTGTGGGAACTATCGAAGGAGACATACAATGCCGTCTAAATCAGAAGCAAAGCGGAAGCTAATACTAGAGAAAGCAAAGCAGGTTTTTATCCGAAAAGGCTTCACTGCCGTTACAATGAAAGACATTATTGAGGAATGCAATATCAGCCGTGGCGGGATCTATCTTTATTTTCAATCGGTCGATGAAATTTTTATGCAGGTAATTATTCTGCATAATGAGCAAAAGCTGAAAGAAGCGCGAGGTTACCTTGCGGAAGATAAGAGTTTTAGGCAGTTGATTGATGAATACTTTGATAAGCAGAAGAAACGGCTTCTGAATATAAATAACAGTCTTTTGATAGCCGTGTACGAATATCGGTTTGCACATAAAGACGATTACGACGAGGAATTTTTTTACAATCAATTCCTTAATACAAAAACGATTGTTTTAGAAATGTTGAACTACGGTGTTCAAAAAGGGGACATTTCCGACTGTATGATAGACGATTTAGCTGTAAATATTATGTTTTTCATCGAAGGAATCAGTATGCTCGGAACTGCCGCCGGAATTTCAGAAGAACTTATGGACAATCAAATTGAATTTATTAAAAAAATGATTTTTTCTCATAATCAATTTCAAAATAAGGTGGTGTGTAAATGATGAATGTTCTTATTACAGCCGGTGGAACACGTGAAAATATCGATTCAGTACGAAGCATTTCCAATCATGCTACCGGGCGCCTGGGCAGTATCATTGCGGATGTTTTTGCACAGGCAAATTCAAAAGTCACATATGTATGCGGTGAAGCAGCCGCATTGCCTGCTTGTACCGATATCGAAATCATACGGATCCGGAGTGTTGCGGAACTCATAGAAACATTGGAAACACTGCTGCGCCAGCGGCCGTATGACTGCGTTATTCACTCGATGGCTGTTAGTGATTTTACCCCGCAAGCCATAATAACAATAGACGAAATGGCCGAAATGATTTCGCACTCATTGCAAGAAGAGGATATTTCCCAAAATGAACTGTCTGATAAAATACGAGCCGCCATTTTTCAATGCGTAAAACCTTTAACGGATAAAAAAATAAGTTCCAACGCTTCCGATGTTATGTTGCTGCTTAAGCAGACCCCAAAGGTTATTGAGCGCATCAAAGCAATACAGCCGCATACGCTTCTTGTGGGATTTAAGTTATTGTCAAACGTATCCGAGAAAGAACTGCTGCTGGCAGGACAAAATTTATTAACAAAAAACACCTGTGATTTTGTTCTTGCCAACGATTTGGCAAATATTGAAAACGATCGGCACAAAGCGATTTTAATAGATAATACAGGAATATTGCGAAGGGCAAATACAAAACAAGAGATCGCGCGGATGATTTTTGAATGTGTTTTGGAAAGAACTGCCTTGCCAAAGGAGGGCCGCACTTAATGAAAACGATAATACTTGGCGTTACGGGCAGCATTGCCGCATATAAAGCCGCTGATATTGTGACGGGACTGATCAAACAAGACTGCGATGTTCATGTGGTTATGACGAAAAACGGCGCGTCTTTTATCACCCCATTGACTTTGCAGGCATTATCCCACAATCAAGTTTATGTTCATGTTCTGCAAGAGGATAATCCTGAAGAGATTGTACATGTTTCACTGCCTCAAAAGGCGGATTTGTTATTAATTGCCCCCGCAACTGCTAATATTATCGGAAAAATAGCAAACGGAATTGCCGACGATATGCTGACTTCTATGGTTCTGGCGACGTATGGAATTCCAAAGCTGATTGCTCCCGCCATGAATACAAGGATGTACGAAAACGAAGCGACACAGAACAATCTGCAAGTATTACAGCAGCGAGGGTGGACTCTGATTGAGCCGCGCATAGCCCGGCTCGCTTGTGGATACGAGGGGAAAGGGGCGCTTGCTGAAGTCACGGCAATTATCCGCGCCACCCTCAATCATCTAGGCGTTTACGTTATATAAAATAAAGGAGAGTACTTCAAATGAATATTCAAAGTAAATCAACGAAACTCACGCTAATGGGAATGTTTGCCGCAATTATTTTTGTTCTGGCATTTACGCCTATCGGCTATATCCAGCTGCCGTTTATAAAAGCAACGATTATACATATTCCGGTGATTATCGGCGCAATTCTGCTAGGTCCCAAATGTGGGGGCGTTTTGGGATTTTTATTTGGAGTAACCAGCCTGATCAACAATACGATGACGCCGGCAATATCCTCCTTTGTTTTCTCACCGCTTATTCCCATGCCTGCTACAGACCACGGAAGTCCATTGGCACTTATTGTCTGCTTTGTTCCGCGAATTTTGGTGGGGATTTTCCCGTGGTTTGTTTACAAGGGATTGAAAAAATTGTGCGGCAATAAGCTTGACATCGTATGTCTTACCATTTCCGGTGTTGTTGGTTCCCTTACAAACACTTTGCTCGTAATGCATCTGATTTTCTTCTTCTTTAAGGATTCGTATGCCGCTGTAAGAAACGTAGCTTTAGATGCGGTTTACAAAGTGATTTTAGGGATTATCGCAGCCAATGGTATTCCCGAAGCGATTGTAGCCGGAATATTTACTGCCGCCATATGTATTCCGCTAAAAATTGTTCTGCAAAAACAATAATCTAATGTACATGTGGGTTAAATTTATCTCTTAGTAATCCATACTGCATGCCGAACCTACGTTTCTTTTGAACCGTAGGTCTATTAGAGTTACCGGTTGAATTTTTTCCTTAAAACAATTATAATTATATCCAGTAAAATGTTACTTAAGTTCAAAACACACGCCAAAATACCACCTTAACTGATCAGGAGAGCATATGTCATCAATTGTAATTAAATGCGAGGGCACTGAAAAAGTCAGAAAAGCTTATGTATTGCATAAATATGTAGGCTTTTTCTGTTGTTTATGGTAAAATATACATAAAGATATTGTAGAGGGCGGGTTCTGCTGATGCTAAGAATT
>Ga0153924_1000033_pt1 | contig 115734 bp, 104 predicted proteins | sample TSNJ008MetaG_FD_104709 | JGI IMG/M metagenome (GOLD analysis project Ga0153924, IMG submission 104709) | Attine ant fungus gardens microbial communities from New Jersey, USA - TSNJ008 MetaG | ecosystem: Host-associated > Fungi > Mycelium > Unclassified | place: USA: New Jersey, Wharton State... | reverse complement strand
TTCATATTTTGCCTCCAATATGCTGAAATGATCTGCCTTTCTCTTAATTCATACTATAGTTGATTATTAATGGGGTGTCAAGAAAACGCTATGTTGAAATGCAATGATCTCGGAATTAGATTTCGGATTTCCACACATTTTATAAAAAGTGTCATTTAACTGACATATTTGAAAATTTGCAAGTTGATTACAATATTATATTAGTGTAACATGATCCATATAATAGAAATAAATAAAAGTATAATAAAGGATTGAATTAAATAATTTATGTGTGCGGATTTGGTTATTTAAAATTTGGAAGTTCATTTTATAGACTTGTTAATTACTCATCTTTTCTGGATTTACACTCATGCATATCGCAAATTGCTTCGTGTTCCAAACTAATGTCAAAGGTAAGTACTTTTCCTTGCATTTTTATTGAAATGTGTGATAACAAACATATTTGCAGAGAGATATTACAAATAAAAGACAGTATTATAAGTTTCAATATATACATGAAATATCCAGAATGGTAAACAAATGCTTATTAGTTATAATAGAATAAACTTTCATGAATTCTCCTGTTTTTATCGTGGTTCTTAAATTCTATACCATGGTTGAGTATGCAATCCAATCTTTGTGAATGAATAAATTTTAATGATCAAAAGGGTGTCAATGGTGAGAGCTATCAATGGGGTATTGCACCGGTAGAGGAAGAAACGATGGAAACATCAGATAAATACAGACTAATTACCAAGGGGAGAGCGTAGATGATGCGGAAAAGTAAATGGAACAAGAAAATTAAAGAAAAAATGGTGATCGTACTCATTATGGTGATCGCCTTGGTAGTCGGTTCCGTTGGTGGAATGGCACCATCGAGTCAGGCATTTACTGATGTGAGTGCGCAAGAAGCTGTGGGATTCGAAGCAGATAGTGCGGTTGATGCTACAGACACCACGATGGTGATTAGTGAAGGTGCTGAGGGGACGACAGAAGCTGGTGAAGATACAGAGGCTGAGAGTATAGCAGCGGGCGATGAGGATCAGACGATCAAAGGAGAAGATTTACAGGAGGAAGAGATATCGACCTTAGATGCACCGAGTCTGACAATTGGATATAATCTTTTCATTGGTCCTGATGGGGTTAATGGTGAACCAGTTACTGTTGTTCATAGTTGGACAGGTATTGTTGATGGGATTAAATTTTATGCTCTTACTTATGGGCATGAATTCTCAATAGTCTTGGTAGGTGAGGATTTGACGCCGAATACGAATTGGAGCACAGCTTTTAATAGTAATGCTAACACTGGGAACGAACAGTATTTTTTACATTTTTATTCTACCACTAATAATAAACTGACCCTATCAGCAGGTGCGGTGATGGGTGCCCATGTCCGCTTCCATGAAGGGCTTGTGTTGGAAACGCCAAAGGCGAGTAATTTGGGCGGATATCCTCTTAACAGTCAAGTTGTAAGTGCGGTCGATCTTAGGGGTGGTTATGATGCTAACTATATCAGTGCAAATGGCTGGAAATTCATAGTTGACAAAGGGGTTGATGTAATAGGGTCAGCGAATCTATATGCGGGAAGAGTTGGAAACTCTGATTTCATCTATGGTAAAACGAATATAGATGGAGTTAACACAGGCTATTTAGAGATAAATTCCGGAAGATGGAGATACATTGGTGCTTCTACTGCTGGTGTTAATGGTTCTTACCGAATTATAATCGGAAATGATGATGATTCCGGTAATCCTGTTCGTGTGGATGCTGTGTTTGGGCATCGGAATGGAACAATGACTCCTAATATTAACAATCCTGATACGCCTTCAGAGTATATCAAGGTGACAGGTAATACTATCGTGCACTTTGGCATCGCATGTATGATAGATGGCAGTTCTTCTTACTCTACTAGTGACAATAATGGGTATACGACGCAGAAGATAGTTGTCAGTGGAAATGCATCCGTTCTATCAACGTGGGGAGCAGTTACAAAAACGTCCTTAGATAGTGGAACTGATTTACAATCTGGCATAAGGACATCGGTAACAGCCGATGCAGTTGGAAATGGTTGGGGCCACTATTCCGGAAACGATAATAAAGTAAATCTTATTGTAGAGATTAGTGATAATGCATATATTGCAGGAGATGTTGTGGGAGGTGGTGCAAATACGTACTTTAATGTTCATGAAGAGTCGAAGGGGATTCATATAAGCATTAAAGACTACGCACAGATCGGCGGGAATATCGTTTATGGAGGCAGCAACGCGGCGCAGACTGTTATACCAGCAGACTCCGTAAACAACCCATTTTTCACAATGGAAGTGGTCGGTAAAGCGGAGCCGGGGGATGTTAAAATCGGTGGGCATCTTCTCGCTACGAATGGTGAGGACAATTCGATTTCAAGTAGTTGGAATGTTGCGACTACAGTGAAAAATGCTGTCGTTAATGGCTCGGTTTTTGGTTATGGAAATCTGGCAAACCAATCGATGGAAACAGGGCTGGCCATTAAGCAAGCTACAATCACAATAGATAATTCAGTAATTGGCGGTGGCGTGTATGGGGTTGCGGTCGGACGCTCAGGAGGCTCCTGCAAAACAGTCTCCATAACAATAACTGGTTCATCAGTTGGGCATGTGGCGCCGATATTCAGGGTCTGTGATTCAAACGGCAACACCGGCACTATTAGTAATTACCCGCTTGGCACCAGTTCGGTGGAGATTAACAATTCCACAATAACTGGAAGAACGGTCATGTGGAGAACCGGTGGGCAGTCTAATGAAGCTTATAATCTTCCAGGGTATTCGTTTGTGGCTGTAGATGGCAACAGTAAAACGGCCAGTCTAAAGGCTCTCGCAACGATCGAAGGTGTGGGGGAGGGCAGAACGATAGTATTCAGCACGGATGGATATGAGGGCATTCAACTAGGTGAAGGAAGACCGGAAATATCCCTGACCACCTCCATGAATGCGCAGGCAACCGGCGGCATGGATCTAGATAATAAATCCATTGGCTTGGGAAAAACCACTGAATTTCCAGGGGAACATAACTTTACCGTAAAAAACACCAACTTCACAAGAACTAATGGCAATGCCAGGGTAAATATTATGGACACGGGAAATGGCGCCTTGGGCACACGCGCAGTTGTAACCATTGATAATTGCTATGCGACAGCAAGCGATAAGAAAATTGATGTGGCGATAATTGGGACACTGACCGGAACGGTAACGACAAGTTTGATCGGGTCTATGCAGATAAACCTTAAGAATACCAACGATTTAGGGAAGGTGGGATTTGCAGGTTCGGTATCAAATGGCACTGTATTCATTAATACGGATGCTACGATTGTCATGGATAATACGGTTGTTGATGAGTTGTTTGGGAAGGGCGGCTCAACCACCGGAATAAGAGGTAATGCCTTTAAAAGCGATGATATCCGTATCCAATTCGAATTCAAGAATCATAACACGATAGCGAATGTATATGCCAACGGGGCTGATGTTGTCTTCACCGAAGATTCGGTTTCCTACATAAGCAATAAATTTAATAATACCGGCACCACAGTATATGATAACGAATATGTCAAAACAGAAAGCGGAGTACGTGTGTACTTTGGAAAAACCGGCAGCGCAGCGGATAAGGATAGCCTTGGTGGGGCAAAGACAGAGCGGATCTTTGGCTCGATCTCAGGAACAGCCGGCGAACTGTATATTTATAAAGATACTGACAATACCAATGCCACCTATCCGATTTACGTGGCGCCGAACGGCTCCATCCTTGAAGAAGGAATGAACCTTGGCGAGTGGACGTCCGACTCAGGGGAATTAGAAACCGCCAACAAGGTCAAGGAGCTTAATGCCGCTACCGGACAGGATGTGCAATTTAAGATCACAGAGCCTTCAACCAGCAAAACTGATATGTCGATTCAAGAGGAGCATGACATTCTGATCGCTTTTGGAAAAACCGACGAAGCCGTCGTCGGAAAGATTAATGATATCCCGCTCCGTCCGTGGCCGTTGGTCAAGTACTCGGATGTCAATCAAAATACCAGCGGTGAAGCGGTAGGCTGGCTCATTCTTGGGAAACCCCGATATCAGCTGGTATACTGTGGAAATGGATTTCTGAATGAAGACTTAAACACACCCGTTTCAGGAACAATAGATGAAAAAGAATATGTTGTAAAAAAGGACAATGCCGGAACAGTAGATGATTACCTTTATATATTTGATGAAGACAATGTTGCCGAGGCGGAATACATAATTGAAGATCTCGTTCCGACAGCGGATGAAGATACCCATTATATATTCCAATACTGGATGCTATACTCAACGCAGGAGCGGGAAGAGGCTACTGCATCGCAACCTAATATATTAGTGCCGGGCGACTGGGAGTTGGTTACTGGGATACCTAATAGCAATGCATCAGATCAAAACCGATGGGTGGAAAATGATAGATTCTCTTTAAAAGCATTATTGAAAAATGGCACAATAGCAAAAGAGAATTCCAAGGTACTCACCATGGTGCCAGTCTATGAACCCAATTATACATGTAAAATTGGCAATAAGGGATACTTTGATCTGAAAGATGCATTTGATGCGATTGATAATGAAACAGCTACAGCCAGAAGTGATGGAAGCTATGTCATCGAAATGCTGGTGGAGACATATGTAATCAAAGAGTTGAACATCATAACAGCAGATAAGGACATTACCATAACCACTGCCGGGGTGGATGATGAAACGCTTCCGTATAAAGGTGGAGCAGGAAAAAATGCCACATTATTACGATGTGCCGGAGAAGAGGAAGGAAATGGGTATTTGGGTTATTTCTTCAAGGATTTTGGAACCCTTACCCTTAAAGACATCATCTTGGATGGGAATTGTGACAGAGATGTCATCAGTGAAGCGGCATTTATCCAGGTCGGAGAGGATGGCGAATCGAGTGGAGACGCACCAGGAGTGGTGAAGCTATTTGAGGGAAGTGAGCTGAAGAATAATATCTGCAAAGGTGGTGATGATGCGACCGCCTCTGCTATCCATTGCAAGCAAGAAGATAGCGTGATCCATCTGAAGGGTACAGAGATAAAAAATAATATCGTGGTAAGACCATTTGATGAGAACATCCACACGGGGGCAATCGTCTCAGGAGTGGTGACACTGGAAGGAAAAGTAATAGTAGAAGATAATTTCCAAGTGGAGAATGTGGATGATGAGCGCATGACAGGTTGTGATATTTGTCTGGATAAAGACCTTGATCCAGCAGATGGCGGTCATGCCGCAGCAGTCAAAATTAAGGAAAGTCTTCTGGAAGGCAGTCATGTTGGTATTAGGGCAGACATTGATAATCATGTGGATTTGTTTGAATTTGCCTTAACCGATTCAGAAGAGCATGCAATAAACTCTTTAGAATACTTTTTTGATGATTATGACGAGCCATTAGATATTGTGATAAGCACAATTGATCCTAGGAATATCATGTTTAATGAAACTGTACCATTTTCCTTCATTAAAGTGAGAGCGGAGGATACGTCGGAGATATTAATGGGCGTAGAATTTAAGTTTTATGAACTGATTTGTGTAAACGAAGAGCATGACCATACCGATAGAACGTCACTTGTCACTGAGGAAGATATAAGTGCAGGGTGCTGGGAACTGGTTGTCACAGAAAGTTCAGATGAAAATGGACTGGTGGACTTTGGCAATCTACATGCTGGAACCTATATGCTAGACGAGGTAAAAACTCTGACAGGATACCAGTTGCCTACAGGCCAATGGAGGCTTACGGTCGCATTTAGCGATACGACATATCCTATTCAAATAGAATCGCATGGTGCGACAAATGACCAGCCCCCGGCGTTTATGATAGATGATGAGATGAGTTTTAAGTTACCAAACATCAAGAACCTGACTTTACCATTAAGTGGTATGTCTGGGATGCAGATGTTCCAGATATTAGGAGCACTGCTGGCAACATTGTCAATATTGCTATACATTCATCGGAAACGAAGAAATGAAAAGTATAGACAAAAAAAAGTAGTAGAAAGAGAGTGAGAGGATATGAAAAAATGTAGTTTTTGGAAACGGATCGCCGCAGCAGTGGCAGCGATAATGCTTATTGGAACAATGGGCGTGTCAACAATGGCTAATGAGGAATTTGGAGGTGCTGGGGAGGATAAAGGATCCATTACTGTACATAAGTATTCAAGAGTAACAGAAGCAACAGTGAGCAACCCAACCGGTGAAGCGATTACGGACACATCGGGGCTTGGCACACCGCTCAGCGGCGTTGGTTATACGTTGTATAAGCTGGATATGTCGGATGTTACACTTAATGAGGGAGATTCTTTAACCGATGTTTATGAAACTACGATTGCCGGTGATAATGTTGAGGTTGAATTTACCACTGCCTCGGCTGCATCGGTTACAGTAGATGCGACTATCGTTGTAGGTGAATCTTTCACCGATGAGGATGGAGTTTTAGTATTCGGTGTAAACGGAGGTGCATCAACTCTAGATCAGGGATACTATCTGTTGGTTGAATCAACAGTACCGTCGGGCTATACGGCGATCAATCCAACAATCGTCTCAATTCCATTAACTAATGAAGACGGTACAGGATATGTCTATGATGTACATGTATACCCGAAAAATGTCTCTGAAATTCCGATAACAAAGATATTGGATGATACCAGCAAAACCTATCATGTGGGTGAAGATGTAAGCTTCACTATCAATGCAGGCTTTTCTAACGAAGAGGAGGGCGATAATAAGGTAACATCTATCAATGATCTGCGTGATAATACTGATACTACTGCTGTATATGGTGAAATGAAAATTACGGATAAATTAGTAGACTCGTTGAAGTATAAGTCTTCAACGGTTCACTATCTGACAGATACAAATCAGAAAATAGCATTGACCCAAGAGCATTACGCACTGACTATAACTAATAATATATGTGTTTGGGCACTGACAGATGAAGGAATTGATCTCATCATTGATAGCGAGACCGCAAATGGCAAAGGAGTCGCTCTGGTAGTAAATATTGTGGCAACAGTTCAGGTATCAGACAAAGCACTTACTAATAAGGCAAGCAGCTATGTTAAAAAAGCAGGTGCAGCAACTAACCCAGAAGAAAAAGAAACCCCAGATGTAAAGGTGCCAACAGGCAGCATCAAGATCAGTAAGATAGACGCTGCTGATGATAGCTATCTGGCTGGAGCGGTATTCGCCCTTGCAACTAATGAGGAGGGAACGACCTTCTTAAAAAAGGATGGAACATACGCAGAGGATATTACTAATATAGCTGACCTGAAGGCAATACAGGCTGAGCTTCTGCTTGTGACCACTGATGCAGATGGCAAAGCGATTTTCTCTGGACTTATATGCAGTGATTTGGAAGAAACACCTTACCGCCTTATCGAAATACAGTCTCCAGAAGGATATCAGCTAAAAGAAGCAGCAATAGAAGCAGATTTACCGACAATTGGGACAACACCAGGCATAGAGATAACGGTTGTAGTAAAAAACTATGCAAACGGAACGATCGACCCTGACAATCCAAAGTTCTCCCTTCCCCTTACCGGTGGCACAGGAACCATCCTCTTTACAGTAATCGGTATTCTGATCATGACAACGACTGTCGTACTTTATAACCGTTATAAGAAAAAAAACAACGTATAAGGTGAACTAATGGATTCATTGTTACCATAAAAGGCAATTTACCCTGCAGGGGGGTCACACCCCCTGCGAGGATTCATACCAAAAGGTATAATTTTACAAAGTAGAGAGGGCAGGCGAATATGATGAAGAAGGTTAAAAACTATATACTGGGAGTGCTCCTGCTGTCAGGGCTCATAGCAGTATTCGCAATTGCAGTACCCGTAGTTGCGGCACCCGAAGATTTTCCTGAATCCGATCAGAAAGGTAACATTACGATCCATTCATTTGAAGTTGATGATTATGACAACCTAAAGGGCAGCACTGGAGGCGAGACCGATCAGGGCAGTCTTCCCAGTGATGCGGTAGCGCTTAAGGATGTATCCTTTAGCATTCAGCGCCTCGATGATTCAGACGGGAAGCCGGTATCGGTACAGACGCCGGTGGATGGGGCATTCCAAAAAAGGACGGGCGTGACAGATGCCAACGGCGAGCTGATTTTCTCGGGGCTTCCCAAGGGCTATTACCTGGTTGTCCAGAGCATAGCGGAGGGTTATACGGCACAGAAATCAGCCTTTGTCGTGATGCTTCCGATGCGAAGCCTCGATTTGAGCAGGAATGACGGCTACAATTATGATGTCCATGTCTACCCCAAAAGCACCACTGGCCCAGCCATCACGAAGCAGCCGGAAGGAGCTAACGTCGTTGGCGTAGGGGATGAGGTTCCTTGGAACATCAGCTATCCGGTGGGCAGTGGAATCAAGGAAGAGACTACTGCCGGCACCCGATATGCCACCGACTTCTATATTACCGATACGATGGACAGCCGCCTTGACTATATAGAGGGTTCGGCGCAATTCAAAGTTTACGATGCGGCTGGCAATCAGCTGGATGTGGCGATCACAAAGGATGTCCATTACATGGAGGAGTATGATGAGGCGACCAAGGTAGTCATATGGAGGTATACGGATTTAGGAGTCCGGACAATAGCGGATAATAACGTTGCCCAGTCAATCGTCAGGATTACGACGGTGGTCAATGAATCAGCGCTGGGAACCGTAACAGTCATATGGAACAACGCATCAATTGATTTTGTCAACGCAAGTGGAGATCCATATCGCATGGAGGTGTTCCAAGCGGATTCCGACAAGGATGGCGAGGGTGTTCCGAAGGTCTATTTAGGTACCATCACGGTTGACAAGCATGAGAAGGATCAGGCTGACGTGAAGCTTAAAGGTGTTACCTTCAAGCTTGCCGCTAGTGAAGAGGAGGCCAAAAACGGCAAGTATATAAAGGCTGCAGGCGAGGACTACCAGATAACGACTGATGAGAATGGCTTTGGCCGGTTCACTGCCCTTAGCGCAGGTGATTACTGGCTAGTGGAGACACAGGCAGCCGACGGTTATCGGAAGCTTGTCGCCCCTGTGAAAGTCACAATCGGGGAAACTGCTGCTAATGCCGGGGTGGTGATCTCAATCGCCAATGTCAAGGTAACAGTAGGAGGCGACCAAAGCACTGGTAAAAGTACTGGTAAAGGTGCCGCATCGGTTAAAACAGGTGACATGACGAACCTCTTCTATCCGATTGGCAGTGCAATATTGGCAATATTTGTATTATTTATAGTTTGGAAAAGGAGACGGAATAATTCAGATGAAACAGGAAGCAGATAATATCGCTTTAAAAGTTCATAAAGAGAAAAGCCATATCGGTTCAAGAGCAGTCAATCTTGGACTGATATTCCTTTTTTTATGTGGCTTACTGGTTGCGGCTTATCCAATTATCAGCAATGAATTGTCCAACCGCAATACCATCCATGCAGTTGAGACCTATAAGGTCTACTCAGCCAATCTCGATGCAGATGAGTTGGATGTCGAATGGACTGCAGCTAGAGTATATAATGATAATCTGGCTGGTGACCCAGTACGTGACCCGTTTGTAATTGATAGCGGCATGGTGCTGCCGGAGAATTATTTAGAGGTACTGAACCCAGCTGGAGATGGACTGATGGGCTACCTTGAGATACCCTCAGTTGATATCCGGCTGATGATCGCCCATGGAACCAGTGACGAGGTGCTTAAGAAATTCGCCGGGCACATTGAGCAGACCTCCCTGCCTATCGGGGAGGCGACATCCCATGCGGTGCTGACTGCCCATACAGGGCTGCCCACCGCTCGTCTGTTTACAGACTTGAACAAGATGGAAGAAGGGGATAAGTTCTATATCTATGTCCTAGATAAGATGCTGACCTATCAGGTCGATCAGATCAAAGTCATTTTGCCGGAAGAGGTAGAGCAGCTTTGCATTGTGCCGGGTGAGGATTATGTGACCCTCTTGACATGCACGCCCTATGGGATCAACAGCCATCGGCTGTTGGTTCGGGGAAAAGGGATCCCCAATGAGGAGACGGTCCAGTCGGTGGAAGGCAGAGGCTTTAATCTGCTATGGGTGCTTATGGTCGTGCCGCTCCTATTCATTCTGTTTTTCTGGTGGCGGCGGAAGAAGAAAAAGATCAGAAAAGAGAGGAATGTGTAGCTGTATGAAGAGAGTTAAGAGATTCTTATTATTGATAGGATTTCTCATTGGTCTAGGCATCTTCGCCTACCCGACAGTTAGCAACTGGCTGGCGGTCAGAAACCAAATACAAGCCATCCAAAGCTATGACCGGTATGTCACTAGTATGCCCAAAGAGGAGATTGACGCCGAATGGGAGCGGGCAAGGAATTACAACGACCTCCTTAAGGTCACGCAGGTAACAGACCCCTTTTCTAATGTAAATGAGGTGGAACCGTTCACGGAGTATGCCATGACACTTGATATCGAGGGTATTATGGGCCATCTTGAGATCCCGGCAATTGATGTGGCGCTGCCGATCTATCATGGTGTTTCAGAAGAGGTTCTGGCAAAAGGCGTTGGGCACATCAAATCCACAGCCCTGCCTGTTGGCGGTGAACGCACCCATGCGGTGCTGTCAGCCCACTCAGGACATCCAGAGGCGAAACTATTCAATGAGCTTGGGAAGCTTGAAATCGGAGATTATTTTTTTCTCTATATCTTAGATGAGGTGTTGGCTTATCAAGTGGATCAGATTAGTGTTGTGGAACCAGAAGACATATCACTACTGATGCCGGAGGAGGGAAAGGATTATGTGACCCTCTTAACCTGTACCCCGATCGGGATCAACAGTCATCGCCTGCTAGTGCGGGGAGTGCGCAGTGAAATACCAGATCAGCAGTCTGAGAGCAGTGAACAACCGTTTGCCATTAATCCGGTTCTAGTGGGGGTTATTTTGGCAGTGCTGCTACTGTTAATATATCTATATAAAAAACATAAACGCTCAAATAAAAGAGTGGAATAGAATGGTCTCTAGCAATCTTTAAGTTGTGTGTTTCAACTTTTAGTTGGCTATGATATAATCTTAGTTAGTCGGAACATATTAATGATTATACTAGGAGGAGGGGACGATGAGACCAATTGATTCTGCTGTTGGAGATATTAGACGTAAAGTATTTACAGAGGTTGCGCGCCTGGCATATGAAGGCGGGGATTATTCCCGTCTTGAAGAGCTTCCTTATAAAATCATCCCGGGTGAAGTCGCTCATTATCGGGAATCTATTTTTTTGGAGCGTGCAATTGTAGGGGAACGTTTACGGCTCGCAATCGGACTGCCATTACGGCCATTGGCGGAGCATGCGCCATTAACACAAGGAATTGATGAAAGCGCAGTTGCCGAGAAGTATTATGAGCCGCCACTGATTAATATTATTAAGTTTGCATGTAATGGCTGTCCAGATGGGAAGTATATCATATCAAATGGATGCCAGTGCTGTCTGGCGCATCCGTGCACAGAGGTTTGCCCGAAGGATGCGGTTTCTCTTTGCAATGACAGATTTGTCATCGATCAGGAGAAATGTATCAAATGTGGGCGCTGTAAAGATGCGTGTCCTTACGGTGCGGTTTTAAGAATGGAACGACCCTGCGCAAAGGCATGTGGTGTCAATGCTATTCGAAGTGATGAAGAGGGACTTGCGGTCATCAATCAGGAGAAGTGTGTTTCCTGTGGAATGTGTCTGGTAAATTGCCCTTTTGGAGCTATTTCGGATAAGGGGCAAATATTCCAGCTTATTCATGCAATCAATCAGGGCGAAAAGGTAGTGGCTATTATTGCGCCGGCATTTGTCGGGCAATTTGGTGTTAAAGTGACACCGAATAAGTTAAATGCAGCGATGCAGCAACTGGGCTTCGATCATATTGTCGAGGTAGCTGTAGGTGCAGATTTGTGCACCATTGAAGAGGCGAAGGACTTCTTGAAGAATGTTCCGGGGAAGCAGCCTTTTATGGGTACATCCTGCTGTCCTTCCTGGTCTGTGATGGCGAAGAAGAATTTCCCTGAATTTGCAGAATATATTTCCATGTCGCTAACCCCCATGGTCTTAACGGCGCGCCTTCAAAAGAAGCAAGACCCCAATTGTAAGGTGGTGTTTGTCGGACCATGCGCATCAAAAAAGTTAGAGGCAAGCCGTCACTCGGTCAGGAGTGATGTGGATTTTGTGCTGACCTTTGAGGAGCTTATGGGTATGTTTAAGGCAAAAGAGGTGGATTTAGATAATATTAACGGGGACGATCCTCTGACGGAGGGAACCGCTATCGGCCGTGGTTTTCCTGTGAGCAAAGGCGTGGCGCAGGCAGTGGTCGCGACTGCCAAACAGATAGCGCCTGAACGTGAAATTAATGTTGTTTGTGCTGAAGGTCTCAACGAATGTAAGGAAATGCTTAAGAAGGCAAAAACAGGCATCTATGACGGCTATCTGCTAGAAGGAATGGCATGTCCCGGAGGATGTGTGGCGGGAGCAGGAACACTCCAGCCGACGAAAAAGTCTACGATATTAATTAATCAATATAAGAAATCAGCAAGTCTTAAAAATGCACTGAAATCGGATTATACGAATGCGTTAAAAAGTCTCAAGGAGTAAGTGCGGATGAAGAGACCAAAGAAGATCGGGCTTGTCTTTAAGCTGACCTACATCATCAGCTTGCTGCTGCTGATAACAGTGGGATTAATCTGCGCAGTGTCTGCACAGGCTTTTAGCCGTGCTTTTTTAGAGGAAACCTTAAAAAAGCTGCAGACTTCTCTTGATAATATGCAAAATAACATTGATGTGAGCCTTGATAATGCCGAGTCCATTTTAGATGAGTTAATGTACAGCCGTGAGTTCCCCTATTTTTTAGATGGCGAGAACACATTAAGCACGAAAGAAATGCAATATTACATATCTAACCTAGATAAATATCTGGTAAACATCAGATATTTATACAAGAATAAATATAGCGATCTGGGGATCTATTCTTCAAATAAGCAAATCAATGAGCAACAATATGAATGGCAGTTTTATCTTGATGATTTTAAAAAGCAGTCCTATTATAATGAAATTATTGCCGATACCAAAGCGAATGTCTATGGAAGCGTCAGGGAACGCAGGCTGATGTCCTCTACCCTGAACACGAAAAACTTAAAAATGGGAGACTCTGGGATACGGATTTTGCCTATTTATAGAAAGGTGTATCCGATCAACTCGAAAGAATTAATTGGAGTAATTGAGATGGATGTTGATGTCGCCAGACTTACAGGTAAGGATGCCCTATCAGAGGATAATGAGATCGGGAATTTTCTATTTGATGATAAATATAACGTACTATTTGACACAATGTCCCTGGCTCAAAATGACAAAGCCCATGTTGCGGACATGGTTAGGAACCAGGCAACTGGTGATGTGGAAATTAAGGGAGATATGTATTTGTATTCAAGCAGCATTTGCGCAAGAACCGGTTTAATCAGCGTAGCTGTTTCTTCGAAGCAAGAAATCAAGAGCCAAATCAGGTCTCAGGGGATTCAGATTATTTTGATTTCGATTACCTGCTGGGGAATATTGGTATTGATTATCTTTGTTTTTGTGAAAAATACTTTAAAACGGCTGGTAGTATTTGACCAAATGATGGGCAGGATTGGCGAAGGTGATTTTACAGTGGAGATTCTGGAAGACCGCAGCGGAGATGAAATTACCCGAATCACCAGGTCATTTAATAAGATGGCTGGCCAATTGGAGAAGGTGTTAGAGGATAAGGTGAAAAACGAGCAGGCACAAAAGGAGGCTGAGCTACGTGCGCTTCAGGCGCAGATCAATCCGCATTTCCTGTACAACACATTGGAAAACATGAGAATGCAGTGTGAGATAGATGAATATTATCCAATTAGCAATAGCTTGTCTGCGCTTAGTAATCTATTTCGCTATAGTGTCAGGTGGGGCAGCAATGAGGCGCCTTTTCAGCTGGAATGGGAAAATTTAAAGGATTATCTTAATATTATGAAAATGAGGTTTGGTGAAGACGTTATCTATGATTTGTATTGTGAGCCTGGGCTTAACGACATCATCGTGCCCAAATTAGTCTTACAGCCGCTGGTGGAAAACTGCTTCAATCATGGCTTTAGGGGAAAGCTCCCGACCTGGCAGCTTAAAGTGAAAGCGGTCAAGGTTAGTCAGGGTCTAAGAATTATCATCCGTGATAATGGAGTTGGTATTGAGCCAGAGCAGCTTTGGCATTTTAGAAGATGTCTTAAAGAAAACAAACCATTTTATAATGATGAGCAGAAGAAGAATTCTATCGGAATTGCTAATGTGAAGCAGAGAATTGATATGGTGTGCAAGATAGGCAGTGCTTTGTGGATAGATAGTGAATTGGGAAAAGGAACTAAAATAGAGATAAACATTGTCTGTTAGGGGGGAAAGACACATGTTTAAAATACTAGTAGCCGATGATGAGAGGTACATTCGGGAGGGAATCATTTCTATTCTTAAACGAAATCTATTGGAGTCGGTGCAATATATAGAGGCTAAGAACGGTGTAGAAGCCCTGGAAAAAACGGTGGCTGAAATCCCCGATCTTATTATTACTGATATCAATATGCCCGGCTGCGATGGGCTGGAATATGTAAAGAAGCTGAAGGAGAAGCAGGTCAACACAGTTGTCATTATTTTATCGGGGTATGAGAACTTTGAGTATGCCAAAAGCGCAATTACGCTGGGAATCAAAGAATATGTGATGAAGCCCATTAAGAAAGCGGAGTTCATTGAATTGATCACTAGGCATATGGGCGACATTAAAGGACAGCAGTTAAAAGCAAGGGAAGAAATTGAAAGCAAGATCAAGAATAATAAAATTATCGAAAAGGTTAAGGAGGCTGCCCTTATCGGTCTGCTGAAATGCACTGATTACAAGATGGCGCGCCAGTATCTTAAGCAGCTCGAGGAATTGAAGGTGAGCTTTGAACCCTGGTTATGTACTTGCGTCGCATTTCAATATGAGGTGAATGAAGAGAACCGGGAATATATTGATTTTGCCGTCAAGAACATCCTAAATGAGCACCTGAGTGCTTATTCGGAAGACTTCCTTTTAAATGTAACCTTTGATAGAGGGATCATCATTTCTATTTTCAAATGTGGGCGCCTTTACAGCAAAGGTGATGCCTGGAAAAAGGTCATCAGAAAGTCTGCCGGCCTGATAAAGAAATATGCCGGCGTCAAGGTCTTTGCCGGTATTGGCGATGTGGTACCGGATTTTGAGCATCTAAACGTCTCACTGCGCCATGCAATGTGCGCGATGGCGTTCAAGATATTTGACAGAGGAGATATCCTATGTGCTTATAATGAAATCGAAAAAGGAAATGAAATACAGCTTGCCCCATTGCGCAGACAAGATAATTTGCTTGAGATTTGGGGGGAATTAAACCGCATTTATAGTGTTGGGCAAACAAAGGCCGTCTTGGATGCATTGATAAGGAGATATAATGAAACAATGGATTTCATAAAGAGTCAGATCGCTAAAAAAGCAACAGCAATTAAGTGGGAAGAAATGGAGTACAAGGAATTCTATTTATGCCAGAGCTTAGATGAAATGAAGCAGGAGATCAAGAAAGGTTTTAATCAGCTAGAAGAGGTGAGCCAGAAAACGGGAACGATCAATATACACCTTATGGAACAGGTAATTCAGTTTGTCAATGAGAATATTACGAAAGATCTGGATCTTAGGATAATCGCCGAAGAGTTTAATCGCACGCCAGGTTATCTAAGCACGATGTTCAAACGCTATACAGAAGGAGGGTTTAGTGCTTACGTGACACAAAAGAGGATGGAGATTGCCAGAAACTTATTAAGAGATAAGGATATACCGATTCGGAAGATAGCAGAAACCTGCGGCTATTATAATACAAAGTATTTCTCGGTTGTCTTCAAGAAATCCATAGGAAAGACGCCGAGGGAATACCGCGAGAAATTTCATAAATAATGAATAGATGAAAATGGAATGTTTTTTAATACATTCCATTTTTTGATTGTGTGGTATTAAAAATCAAACTTAATTGTAAAGATTTGAACTTATTTTGACCAAGATTCCATTTAAAATATCAATATGCATGAACAAAAAGGGAGGGGAACGGCATGAACTTATTGGAGATGGAGGCAATCGAAAAGAGCTTTAATACGGTCAAGGTTTTGCATGGGGTTGACTTTAAGCTGAAAAAGGGCTCTGTTCATGCGCTTATGGGAGAAAACGGAGCAGGGAAATCGACGCTGATGAAGGTGTTAGCAGGGGTTTATAAGTGCGATTGCGGCACGGTGCGCATGAAGGAAAGGCGATTAGACATTACCTCTCCTAAGCAAGCGAGGGAGCTGGGCATTGCAATGATTCATCAGGAATTGTCATCGATTTTAGAAATGACCGTGGCGGAGAATATATATTTAGGCAGAGAACCTAGAAAAGGACTTTTTTTGGATTATAAGGCGATGTATGATGATACCGAAAAACTACTGGACAACTTGAAGATACGCATCGATCCGAGAAAAAAGGTTTCCGCCCTAAGGGTCGCGGATCAGCAGTTGATTGAAATTGCAAAAGCTATTTCTCTCAATGCTGAAATTATGATTATGGATGAACCGACATCGGCGATTACAGATAAGGAAGTAGAAAATCTGTTTGCGATTATACAGGATTTGAAAAAGCACGGTAAGGGAATTATATATATTTCCCATAAAATGGATGAGATATTTCGTATCGCAGATGACATCACGGTTTTGCGTGATGGCGTGTATGTCAATACATGGAGCGCTGCAGATATTGATCATCATACATTAATTAAGAATATGGTAGGGCGTGAGCTAATTGAAATTTATCCTAAGACCGAGGTTCCGATTTCCGACGTTTTGTTAGAGGTGAAAAACTTTACCAAAGGCGATCAATTCCACGATATCAGCTTTACCGTTAGAAGGGGCGAAATATTTGGAATTGCCGGGTTGATCGGGGCTGGCCGGACAGAGTTGATGCATGCGCTGTTTGGACTGAATAAGGCAGATGCTGGAGAGGTTATTTTCGAGGGCAAGGCAATTGCTATTAAGAAGCCAGAACAGGCCATTTCAAAAGGGATTGCGTATGTCACGGAAGACAGAAAGCAGGAAGGGCTGATTTTGGAAATGGGCGTGGGCGCTAATATCACCCTGTCCTCCATGAAGCAGCTAAGCGGCAAGCTGTTTATTAAAGAAAAAACCGAGAAGGGCATTATTCAAAAACAGACTAAGGCACTACGAATTAAAACAAATAACGCAAAACAGCGGGTGAAGTTATTATCCGGAGGAAACCAGCAAAAGGTCGTGCTGGCAAAATGGATGATGAAGAATCCGAAATTATTAATTCTTGATGAGCCGACCAGAGGCATTGATGTGGGAGCAAAGTCTGAAATATATAAGTTGATGTGCGATTATGTTGCTAGGGGGAACGCAATTATTATGATTTCGTCTGAAATGCAGGAGATTATGGGAATGGCGGATAGAATTATGGTGCTTAGCAACGGCAGAGCCAGTGGAGAATTGCCGAGAAGTGAGTTTGCACAGGAAAAGATTATGAAGATGGCAGTATCGCATATTTAAAGGGAGGGTAACATGATGGACAAGCAGAAGAAATTTGATTTAAGAGGGTTTATTGCAAAATATGGAGTCATATTGGGGCTTGCTATTATTATGATTTTCTTTACAATAATGAAGACCAAGTTCCTGACGATGGAGAATATGCTGAATATGCTGCGGCAGACATCCATTAATGGCTTACTTGCTGTCGGGATGACTTTCGTCGTGCTGACCGGAGGGATTGACTTATCGGTTGGGTCTATCGTTGGGGCTTCAGGAATGTTTGCGGCGCTAGTGGCGCGAAGCGTGACGGGAGTTCCTTGGTATTTAGCGATCTGTGTTGGATTGCTGGTGGGCCTGCTCTTAGGACTGATTAATGGAATTATAATCGCCTATTTACGAGTGCCGGCATTTATCGCCACATTGGGGATGTTAAGTATTGCCAGAGGGGTTACCTTTATGGCGAGCAATGCCCAACCGGTGCCGGGATTAAGTCCGGGATTTCTAAAAGTTGGAGGTGGAAACCTAGGAATTATCCCAATCCCGATTTTGGTGCTGACGGCTGTATTGATTGTTTCTTATACTGTTCTGTATAAAACGCGATATGGACGATATGTATTTGCTACCGGCGGAAACCCCATTTCTGCAAGGGTATCGGGAATTAATGTCAGACAGATTACCTGCTCAGTATATATGGTATCGGGGGTGCTGGCAGGTCTGGCGGGCGTGATTTTGACTTCGAGGGTAACCTCCGGTCTTGCGGCCGGCGGGGAAAAATATGAAGTAGATGCGATCGCAGCAGCGGTCATCGGCGGCAACAGCTTAAGCGGAGGGCGCGGAAGACTGTGGGGAACTATTGTTGGTTTTCTGATCATGGGAGCCATGAACAATGGACTTGATATGATGGCGGTATCCTCCTATTGGCAGTTGGTTATTAAGGGAATTATTATTATTGGAGCAGTTATGCTGGATTCGTTAAATGAGATAAAAGCTTAACATGATTGGATATTGTTTACCTTAAGAATAAAAGTGCAAGGCATTTTTATTATATAAAATATGAGGAGGATTTCAAATGAAAAAAAGGTTATTATGTATGGTATTGTGTGTTGGGTTAGTGTTATCGATGATGTGTGGCTGTGGGCTGGCAGATAATAGTGCCCCAAAAGAGCAGACCCAACCCGCTAAAGCAGAGGGGGACAGTGAAAAGACAACTGGTGAGAGTGAAGAAGAAAAGATTAAAATTGGCATTACGCTTTACAGCTTAAAGAACGAATTTACAGTACGTATTGCCAATGCCGCCGAGGTAAAGGCAAACGAGTTAGGAATTGAGCTGGTGGTTTATGATGGCAACTACGATCCCAGCACCCAGATCAGTCAGGTGGAAACCATGATTTCAGACGGCTGTGACGGAATAATCTTAAATCCCCAGGATGCGCAGGCATGTGCGCCATGCGTTGATAAGGCAGTCGAGGCAGGCATTCCGGTAGTGGGGGTCAATACCAGAGTAGAAAGTGATAAGCTCACCAGTTATGTCGGATCACAGGACGTTTTGGCTGGTGAAATGGAAATGCAAAAAATAGCTGATTTACTTGATGGAAAAGGCAATATTGTCATTATTGAAGGCCCAATGGGGCAGTCGGCTCAGATTGAACGAAAAGAAGGCATTCAAAACATCCTTGAAAAATATCCTGATATTAAAGTTTTAGCAGAAAAGACAGCTAACTGGTCCCGTTCTGAAGGCATGACGGTAATGGAAAACTGGCTGCAGGCGTTTGATGAAATTGATGCAGTAGTTGCAGAGAATGACGAGATGGCACTGGGCGCAAGAGAAGCGATCAAGGCATCCGGGAAAGATATACCGGCGATTGGCGTAGACGGCATCACCGATGCCTTGGCGGCAGTTGAAGAAGGCAATCTGATTGCATCAATCTTCCAAGATGGCGCAGGACAAGGAAGCAAGGCAGTGGAAGTCCTTTATGATGTCATTAAAGGGAAGGATGTAGATGAGAACTATTGGATTGACTTTGAAGAGGTCATAAAGGACAATGTAGATGAATTTAAGAAAAGAGCGCAATAAATGAATGGACACCTTTTTTAAGAAGGAGATATGATATGTTAAAATATGATGGCGTTGATACGGAATTTTCACTGGAAGGGAAAACAGCGGTCATTACCGGGGGGGCAGCAGGGATCGGTTATGCAACTGCAGAGTTTTTTGCTAAAAAAGGCGTCAAGCTTGTTTTGGCAGATTTGAATCCAGATACAGCCAAAATTGCAAAGAATATAAATGGGAACGCAATTGGGATATCAGGAGATGTTACTAGCAAAGCATATAGAGAACAAGTGCTTGACGTTGGGGCAGAGACCTTCGGGGCGATTGATATTCTGGTCAATTGCGCAGGGATTGCAATCTTAGAAAAAGCTAAGAGCGTTGCGGAGTCAGACTGGGATCGGACAATGAGCATCAATTTGAAGGCCTCCTTTATGATGGCACAGATGATGGGGAAATATTTTATTGAAAAGGGCATAGCTGGAACAATTATTAATATGGCTTCCCAAGCCGGAGTCATCGCGCTTGATAAGCATGTCGCCTATTGCGCATCAAAGGCTGCGATTATATCAATGACACAAGTACTGGCTTATGAATGGGGGGAATATGGAATCCGTGTGAATGCGGTTTCACCTACGGTGGTGCTGACGGAGCTTGGACATAAGGCGTGGGACGGACCGGCAGGAGATGCCTTTAAGAAAGAAATGCCATCGGAGCGATTTGCGGAGCCTGATGAAATTGCCGGTGCAATTGCATTTTTATGCAGCAATGCGGCAGGCATGATAACGGGACATAATTTATTGATCGACGGAGGATTTACCATAAAGTGATTGACGGATAGCTTCAAAATATGTATAATTCAGATAGGTACTACCTATATAGGTACTACCTATCTATTTTGATTTTTGACGGAGGTGCCTATGACAGAGCAAAAGGGTTCGTGGCAATTATCAGAAGAAGTAACACAGATGTTATTGTACGAGATTAGCAATGGCAGATATGCTAATGTTAAGCGACTTCCGCCGGAAATTGTTTTAGCAGAGGAATTGGGCGTGAGCCGCAATTTACTAAGAGACTGCTTGATATCCTTAGAACGGGAAGGCTTTATCAGCAGAAAGCACGGTGTCGGAACGGTGATTAATAAACATGTTCTTGACGTAGCGACACGAATGGATTTGGAGAAAGAGTTTTTAGCGATGGTAGGAGACGCCGGGTATGAGGCGAGGATTGCCAAGGTTGAGATATATAAAGAGTTGTGCAGCGAGGAAGTGGCCGCTAGGTTAGCCATCAAGGAAAAAGACCCTGTTTACCGAGTGGAAAGACTGATTACAGCTGATGGACGACCGGCTATTTTCTGTACTGACTTTATTGCATTAAGTCTCATTAAAAATGATAATTATGATGAAGCAAGATTAAAAAGACCGATATTTGAGTTTTTAGAGGTTGAATGTGAAACTGCGATACATATGGATTTGACGAAAATAAGTGCGGTTTTGTCAGATGGCCGGCTTTCGGACTGGCTGAAAGTAGAGCAAGGAAGCCCGCTTTTGTATATGGATGAAATAGGGTATGATTTCTATGGGAAGCCGGTGCTATATTCACAGGAGTATTATGTAGAGGGGATTTTAAAGCATACAGTTTTAAGGAAAAAAATATAGGGGGGAGAGATGAGATATTATGAAGAATGATGTGCAGCGTTTAAAAGATGAATTGATGGCTGCTGGAGGTAAGGCGCCATTGGATCTATTGATTGAAAATATTAAGTTGGTCAATGTCTATACCAACGAGATCTATCCTGCCTCCATTGCCATTTACAACGGCAGGATAGTTGCGATTAATCCACCGGGAGAGCAAAAGGTGAAGCAATATATTGATGGTCAGGGGCAATATGCCCTGCCGGGATTTATCGATGCCCATATCCATATTGAGACGACCTTGCTGACGCCGGAAGCCTTGGGCGAAGTGATTGTTCCTTGGGGAACAACAACCCTTTGCGTGGATGCGATGGAAATTGCCAATGTCGCCGGAATGGAAGGGCTGCTTGCGCTCATCAAGGACTCGGATTTGCTTTCATTTAGGCTATTGATGGAAGTGCCGTCAAGAGTTCCTACCGCACCGGGTCTTGAAACAACAGGCGGGGTATTAGGCGTTAATGAGGTCAGCCGCCTTCTTGAAATGGATCAGGCATTAAGCCTAGGAGAATTGGATCCGTCAAAGGTTCTTGGCATGAAAGATGAGTATTTGGAGAAAATATTAGTGGCATTAAAGTACGGCAAGATTTGTAATGGACATGCCATCGGTCTTTCGCCTAAGGATTTAAATATTTATGCAGCAGGACATTTATCCGATGACCATGAATCAGTCTATTATGAAGAGTTGCTTAACCGCCTGCGCTTAGGCATTAAGGCGCTTGTTCGCGAAGGCAGCAGCGAACGTAATGTTGAAGAGCTGATGAAAGGTGTTATCGCGAATCATTTGCCAACGGAAAACATTCTGTTTTGTACAGATGACAAACATGTGAATGATATTTATAAAGAGGGGCATATTAGCTACAACATTCAGAAGACAATTGATTTGGGTCTGGATCCTATCGAAGCGATTAAAATTGCGACTATCAATGCTGCGAAGCACTTTAAAATAGAGCATATGGTAGGTTCGTTGACGCCCGGCAGGTGTGCGGATATTGTTTTGGTGAAGGATTTACATCAGATTAAACCGACGCTGGTTCTTAAGGATGGCCGCATGGTGGCTGATAACGGTAAGTGGATGCCCTGTAAAATGAAAGAATATCCCGCCACATTGTTTGATACAGTACATATTTCTAAGGATTTTGGTTCAATAAGCTTTAAGCTGCCGGCGAAGGGCGCTAAGGCTAAGTGCCGAGTGATTTCGTTAATCAAAGATCAGATTATCAACCATGAAAGCATTGAATGGATGACTGTTTTAAATAGTGAGATCAAAGCGGATGTTGAAAGAGACATTTTAAAATTAGCTGTAGTTGAGCGGTATGGTAAAAACGGCCGGGTATCGACGGCCCTAGTTAAAGGCTTTGGCTTAAGCAAGGGGGCGTTGGCATCATCAGTGTCTCATGACCACCATAATATTGTCGTCGTTGGAACGAACGATGAAGATATGGAGGTGGCCGTTAATGAGCTTGAAAAGCTTCATGGCGGTTTTGCATTGGCGGTTGACGGGAGGATCGTGGATTCACTGGCCTTGCCGTTAGCCGGCCTGATGACGACATTACCTGCCCGTGAAGTTCTTAAGCGAATGGATGAATTGAACCTTGCCGTGCAAGAAAACGGCTGTGATATGAGGGCGCCATTTATGACGTTGTCATTTATTTCCTTGCCGACGGTCCCACAGCTGGGCTTAACTGATTTTGGATTAATTGATGTAATGGAACACAGAATCACTGAGTTAATCATTGAAGAAAAGTGAGGTAAGTATGGGGAATTATGTAGGAAAGCCTCTGGGACGCCTTGAAGGTTTCCGGAAAGTTTCGGGAGAGGCTAAATATGCCGGAGATTATGATGCCCCGGACATGCTTCATCTTGTCTTGGTGCGCGCTGGGATTGCCCATGGCTATATTAAAAAGATTAATGCCGGAAGCGTTCCGTCGGATGCTTATGTTTTTACTGCCGCAGATTTAAGTGAGAATATAGTAGAGGACATTATTGAAGACCAGCCTGTTCTGGTAAAGGATAAAGTACGCTTCCTTGGCGAGCCGATTGCTATTGTGGCGGCTAATGACCTAAAAGCCGCAAAAAGTGCGGCTAAGTCAGTGAAAATTGAATATGAGCCGTTGCCCGCAGTCACAGATGCCTTAACCGGGCGGGATCCGGAAACGATATGGGTTCATGAGAAGGGGAATGTGTTAGGGGATTTTAAGCATGAAAAGGGAAATGTTGAAAAAGCATTTAAAGAATGTGACCTGATCTTAGAAGATGATTTCTATACGCCGGTTCAAGACCATGGCTGCATGGAGCCGGAGGCCGCCTTTGCTTATATCGGTGAGGACGGGAGGCTGACCATATATACATCGACCCAGAATGTTTTCCATGATCAAAGGATGATTAGCCGCGCTTTGGGGTTAGACATGGAACAAATACATGTAAAGGCAGCGACAGTAGGCGGGGGATTTGGCGGCAAGGATGGTCATACGGCGCAGATTTTCACGGCCATGGCCACTTGGCTGACTAAAAGACCTGCCCGCTTGGTTTTTGACCGTAAGGAATCCTTAATGACCACTTATAAGCGGCATAGCGCCCTTATGCATGTCCGTATGGGCTTCACCGCTAAGGGAGATATCAGGGCTTTTGATGGGCAGGGATATTTAGATACCGGTGCGTATGCAGGACTGGGACCGGCTGTGCTTGGTCTGTTTTCTGAACATTTTGCAGGACCTTATGCGATTCCTGATGTCAGAATAGAAAGCTGGCTTGTCTACACTAATAAGCCGCCTGCCCATGCCATGAGAGGCTTTGGCGCTCCACAGGGCGCTTTTGCCACCGAGTCGCTGATTAATCGAGCTGCGGTAATTTTAAAGATAGACCCGATTGCGCTTAGATATAGAAATGCCCTTGAAAAGAATAGCATTGGCGCCTTGAATCAAAGGATGAACCATTGCGTCGGATTTAAGGAGGCTCTTAAGCTGATTGAAAACTCCAAGCTTTGGAGAGAGCGGTGCTTAAATACCGATCCTTATATTGGTTATGGAGTTGCCGGAGGACATCTAAGCTGCGGTCTTGGGAAGAATATTCCTGATACTGCAAAGGTGGAAATCATAAAAGAGCCGTCAGGGCATTTTACTTTGAAAATTGGTTTTGTTGACATCGGACAGGGAAGCGCTACCGCTTTGCAGGCAATGGCGGCGGATGTACTGGGTGTTCCGATTGAGAATATTACGCTGATTATGGCGGATACAGATCAAACTTATGACTGTGGCTCGACAGCTGGGTCAAGATCGACCTTCATTGCGGGAAATGCTATGCTTGAGACCATAAAGAACTACCGAAAAGGAATCAAAGCAACGGGAAGCGCCAGGTTTCCCGAAAGCGATAAGGAGCTGGGAGTGGCAGGATTTCCCCATGCCATGTATACCTTTATTGCCCAGGCGGTTAAGCTAAGAATCGATCCGGTGACAGCTAAGGTTGAGCTTCTTGACATTGTCACGGCCACTGAGGCAGGCAAGATTATCAATCCCCTTTCTATGGAAGGGCAGATGCAGGGCGGTGTGGCGATGTCCGTAGGCTATGCATTAGGCGAAAATTGTATTTTTGAGGATGGCATGTTAAAGAATACTGATTTTTCAACATACTTGATGCCTACGGCAATGGATATACCCCATATTGAATGCCTTGCGGTCGAAGCTTATGAAAGCTCTGGTCCAATGGGTGTTAAAGGTGCGGCGGAGGTTGCGACGGTGTCTATTGCGCCGGCAATCGGCGCGGCAATTTCACAGGTATCAAAAGCGCAGCTTAAGCAACTGCCTTATGATATAGAAACTATATTGAAACAAATGAATGGAGGAAAAAGTCAATGAAAAAATCAATGAAGCTTCTTGCTTTGATGCTGGTAATCATCATGGCATTATCAGCATGTGGAGGATCGGGCAACACAACAACGGATACAAATGCAGGCGGTCTTGAAAACACGGCAGGCAGTGAAACTTTAGCAGAAAACAATGGGGACTCAGCAGAAAACAGCGATGGAGAAAAATTAAAGGTAGCATTAATACTTCCTGGGAAAAAGGATGATGTATCCTTTAATCAGGCAATGTATGAGGGTATGGAAGCCTATGCCAGTGAACATTCTGATACAATCGAGCTAAAGGTTGTGGAAAATGTTTATGAGGTGGCAGATATTGAGCCGGCTCTGATGGATTTTGCGGATCAGGGATATGACGTGATTTTCGGACATGGATTCCAGTTTATGGAGCCGATCGTTAAAGTTGGAGAATTATACCCAGACACATATTTTCTATTGGGAACAGGCTACAAATCGTTGGATAACACAGCAATCTATGATGTCCATCTGCAATCCGGCGGGTATTTAATGGGTGTCGTTGCGGCGCTGGCTTCAGAGACCGGGAAAATCGGTGTTATTGGCGGTGCCAATGTTTCTGAAATTTTCCGTGGACATGAAGCATTTAAATATGCAGCAAAGCAAATCAACCCGGATATTGAAATCGAAGAGGTTTATACCGGTGACTGGACAGATACAGCCGGAGCTAAAGAGGCGGCCATTGGTATGTATGATTCAGGAGTAGACGTTATCTGGCATTCCGGTGACGGTATTGGTCTTGGTGTCGTTCAAGCGGCAAAAGAGAAAGATCAGATATGTCTTGGAAACGTTGCAGATCAAAATCCTTTAGCCCCTGACAATGTATTGACCGGTATTGTTTATGAATGGAAAATTGTTATCGAAGAGATTTTTAACGATATTCAAAATGACAGCTTTAAAGGCAGAGAAGAAGGCGACAGATTTTATTGGATAACTGCAGAAAATGGTGGTCTGACATATGCGCCGATCGTGGACTCTAAGGGGATGTTAAGTGAAGAGGATATCACAAAGATCGAAGAGGCATATCAAGGTCTGATTGATGGCACTGTTGAAATGCCAGATTTTGAGGAAGAATAATAGTGGAAGCATTAGCGGTAGATATGCAGGGAATAACAAAAATATTTAACCATAAAAAGGCCAATGATCATGTCGACTTCAAGCTCAGAAATGGCTCTATTCATGGGCTGCTTGGTGAAAATGGCGCCGGGAAGACGACATTGATGAATGTCCTTTATGGGCTTTATCAGCAGGAGGAAGGGCATATATATGTCGGTGGCGTCAAGCAGGAGATCTCATCACCGACAAAAGCCATTTCCCTGGGGATCGGCATGGTCCACCAGCACTTTATGCTGGCACGCCCGTTAACGGTGGTAGAAAATATCATGCTGGGCAAGAAGTCCGGCAAGAGATTTTTGCTTGATACTAAGCAAGTGGCGAGGGAGCTCGTGGAGCTGGCCGACAAATATAAAATGAATATTGATCCATCTGCAAAGATTTGGCAGCTCTCTGTCGGGGAGCAGCAGCGAGTGGAGATATTAACGGCTATATATCAAGGTGCGAAAATATTGATTCTTGATGAGCCGACAGCAGTCTTAACGCCGCAAGAAGCAGAGACTTTATTTGAGACCCTAAGAGAAATGAAGGAAGATGGGAAATCTATTATATTGATTACTCATAAATTGGAAGAAATCATTTCTATCGTAGACGAGGTGACGGTACTTAGGAACGGCAGGTTAGTGGGCAGTGAAGCAGTCACTAAGAAGACAACAAAGGAAGCACTGACAAGAATGATGGTCGGTAAGGATGTCTTGTTTGATTTTCCCAAGGTCACAAAGGAACCAGGGAAAGTAAAGCTTGCTCTTGAAAATATTCATGCGACTAGCGATAAGAGCCTGCCCGCTGTGGTCGATTTCTCATTGACGCTTCGTGAAGGCGAAATTGTCGGTCTTGCGGGTGTAGATGGGAATGGCCAGAAGGAACTGTGTGAAGTGATGACAGGCATGCGGCCGGCGACAAGCGGAAATTATCTGCTTAATGGGCAGGATATCGTCAATAAAACGCCCAAGTTTTACATTGATCGGGGAATCGCCCATATTCCTGAGGACAGACATATCATAGGTCTTGCCTTGGGCTGGAATTTAAAAAAGAATCTGATTATTAAGAACTTTCAGAAACCCTCCTTTTCTAAATATCATTTGTTAAAAAAGAAGGAGATTAATGCCCATTGGGATAAGATGATGGAGGAATACAGTATTAAAGCGGATTCCGGCGAGGATATCGCCAGAGCGTTATCAGGAGGGAACCAGCAGAAGGTCATCTTAGCAAGGGAGCTTAATGATAATCCTCAGGTACTGATTGCTAACCAACCGACAAGGGGGTTAGACGTGGGGGCATCAGAATATGTGCGGAAAAAGATTTTAGATGCGCGCAACAATGGTACAGCAGTACTGCTCATTTCAGCAGATTTAGAGGAAATCCTCCAGTTATCAGATCGAATTGCGGTCATTTACGATGGCGCCCTGATGGGGATTTTACCTAGAGGAGCAGGGGCGCAGGCAATTGGCATGCTGATGATGGGCAAGAAACAGGAGGTGGAGGAAGATGCCTCGTCAATTTAAGAATATTATCAATCAGATATTGATGGCTGTATTGACCATCGCATTAGCGCTGCTTATCGGTGCCGTGCTCATTGCCATATCGGGCAATGAGCCGATAGAAGCTTATAAAACGCTGATAGCGGGCGCATTTGGATCTAAGCAGCGCTTCTCAGAGACGATGGTTAAGACGATTCCCCTGATGATGATGGCACTGGGCACCTCGATTGCTTTTAAGGCGCAGCTGTGGAACATCGGAGGAGACGGTCAGTTTATCTTTGGGGCGATTTTATCCATTATCGTTGGCCTTTACTCTGGGTTTCCAGCCTTTCTGGTCTTACCGGTTTCGATGGTCTTTGCCATCATCGGTGGTGGTTTATGGGCGGGTTTGGCGGGCTGGCTCAAAGTGAAGTTTAATGCCAACGAGGTAATCACAACCCTGATGCTTAATTATGTGGCAAGCTATTTTCTGTCTTTTCTTGTATATGGTCCTTTAAAGGATCCTAAAGGATTTGATTTTCCACAGACAGAAATGCTGTCGGAGGAAGTTCAGCTGCCGTTGTTTGCTACCGGCATACGCGTCCATGCCGGCTTGTTTATCGGTATTGCGGCACTAATCATTATGATCTTTTTCTGGAAATCAACCTTTGGCTTTAAAATAGATCTGATTGGCCAAGGTGATCCCATTTCCAGATATGCCGGAATAAATGTAAAGAAAACCATTGTTATCACGATGATGCTATCCGGTGCATTTGCAGGTCTGGCCGGCTGGAATGAGGTTTATGGTGTTCAATATCGGCTTTTAGACGGTCTGGTCAGTGGTTATGGGAATCTTGCGGTGGTAATTGCACTTTTAGGAGGGCTTCATCCTGTCGGTATTTGCATTTCAGCATTTTTCTTTTCAGCGCTGCTGACAGGCGGGGCGACGATGCAGAGAATGACAGAAATACCTTACTCGATTGTTGATATTATCCAGGGTCTTGTCATTGTATTTATTATTACCCGTACAGCTTTTAAATGGAAGGGAGGTAGGCGCATTCATGCTAAGTAATATTTTTACCGTCAGTTTTTTAGTCAGCCTGTTGGCAAGCACGATTCGCCTTGCGACGCCAATATTGCTTCCGGCGCTCGGACAAATCTACACGCAAAGAGCTGGAATACTTAATCTGGGCGTGGAAGGAACGATGACGATTGGCGCTGTTGCCGGCTTTACCTGTGCTTATATGAGCGGTAATCTCTGGTTAGGCGTCTTAGGCGGGATGTTTTTTGGAATGCTGTGGTGCCTCATTATGGCATGGCTTAGCGTAACAATGAAAGCCAATCAGGTCATTGCCGGTACGGCGTTAAATATATTAGGTGCCGGCACGGCAGCCTATGCCTACCGGGTCGTCTTTGGCATTCAGAGCCTACCGCCCCAGATTGATCCTTTTCCGACACTAAAGATTCCGCTTTTAGGGGATATTCCAGTGCTTGGGACGATTTTCTTCCAGCATAATATCTTGGTTTACTTGGCTTTCATCCTTGTTGTCGTTACTTGGTTTATCTTGGAGAAAACAATTTTTGGCTTGAAGATCAAAGCTGTGGGAGAACACCCTAGAGCAGCTGATGCCAAGGGCATCAGTGTGTCGGGGATGCGCTATAGCGCCGTCTTGATTGGTGGTATTTATGCGGGGGCAGCCGGAGCATTTATGTCCATCGGCTATATGAACCTTTTTACTGAGGCGATCATCAGCGGACGCGGATTCATTGCCGTATCCGTTGTGATATTTGCAAGGTTTCTGCCGGTTCGGGCAATGTGGGGAGCTTTACTTTTTGGCTTTGCCAGTGCTTTGCAAATGAGGCTTCAGGCTCAAGGAATTGAAATTGCTAATCAATTTATGCTCATGCTTCCTTATGTCATGACAATCTTAGCCTTAATCGGGAGCTCTAAGAAAGCGGAATTCCCGAGTGCATACACAAAGCCCTATTCGAGGCTTGAACGATGAAGAAAAGAAAATGGCTTGTAGTAGTAGCAGCAATAATGGTTTTATTAGCTGTGGGGATCATTAGTACTAAAGCGACTGAGGAAAATGCTGTGAAAAGGGTTCAGGCATTTGCATATGAGATAAATTATAACTACAAGCACCCTGAAAATGCATATCAGTATCTCTGTGAGGATTTTCGTTCGCAGATGACCAAAGTAGAATTTGTAGAGGCATTTAATAAGGAGCGCTCATACCCCTATCTGACGCCGTTGTTTATTAATTATGAATCCATCGAAATGGCTGATGATTGTATGAATGGAACAGCATTTTTTTCACAGGCGGCCAGATTGCCGGGGATGATATATGAATTGCCCATTATATATGAAAATGGCGATTATTATGTGATAGCGTTTGAAGAGTTTTTAGATGGGAGTTACTTAGATAAGTTTAATGAGTAAAGGGGAATATATATGTCGGCAAAGGTATACGTTGCAAATACAGTTGATGAAGTCCTGACTTGTTTACAAAAAGAATCTGTTATGATTATCGCCGGAGGAACGAATCTTTTAGTGGACAAAAAAAGAGGGAAGTATGGAAATCAAAACCTTGTGAGCATTAATGGCATTGATGCATTGAAAAATGTTGTAGAAAAAGAGAAGGGTACATGCAGGATTGGAAGTTTAGTTAGATTTTCCAAGCTGGCAACTGACTGGACACCAAACCCGGCATATCATGCGATCAAACTAGCGGCCTCTTTAGTGGGCGGGCCTCAGATTAGAAACCAAGGAACGATAGGCGGCAATATTATATCGGGCTCACCAGCCGCTGATATGATTCCGGCACTTCTTGTTCTAGATGCCAGTGTTAGATTAAAATCGAAAATCTGGGAAAGGGTAATTCCTTTAGAAAATTTCCTGCGCTCACCTGGGAGGACTTTTATTGAAGCAGATGAATTATTGATGGAGATTGTGCTTCCGTATAAAGAAGGTGTGTCAACCTTTTACAAAGTTGGAAAAAGGAATGCACTGGCCGTTTCGATTATTAATCAGGCCGTTTATTTGAAAATGGATAAAGAATCCATTAAAGATATAGCAATTGCCGTGGGAGCGGTGGCAAAGGTGCCGATCAGGGCATATGAAACAGAGGCCTATTTAAAAGGAAAAGAGCCGGGGGGCTTAAATTGGGCTAAGGTTCTTTTAGAAGCATCTAATATCCTTAAAGAGGAAATATCACCGATTGACGACATTCGTGCCACAAAGGAATACCGTATGACCTTAGCAGGAAATATTTTAAGGGAAAACCTTGCGTGCTTAACAGGAGTGAAGAATTGAGATGAACGAAGAAATGATACCGCTTCGGTGTAAGATTAATTGGGAGGCAATTCAAGTTAAAATCCCCAGTGATGCCACACTGCTTTATGTATTAAGAGAGATTTGTCACCTAACCGGTACAAAAGAAGGCTGCGGTGAAGGTGATTGCGGAGCCTGCACGGTATTGGTTGATAATATAAGCGTTAATAGCTGTATTTATTTGGCAGTCTGGGCAGAGGGAAAGGATATTCTGACAATTGAGGGAACAGCCACTAAGCCGGAGCTTTCTTTGATTGGGCGCACTTTTGTTGAATACGGTGCGGTACAATGTGGTTACTGCTCTCCGGGAATGATTATGTCAACCTATGCCTTACTAAAGGCTAATCCCCATCCAACGGAGGAGGAGATTAGGCGTGGCTTATCAGGGAACCTGTGTAGATGTACAGGCTATCAAGCGATGGTAGATGCGGTGATGGCAGTGAGTAAAAAGAGAACGGCCTTTTAGCCGTTCTCTTAACCATGTATCGCGTGGGTGTTGTGATTAGAAGTGATAAATACCATAATTATCATCTGATTGCATCTATGTACTTAAATGAAGAAGCTATGTTACTAAGTCAGCAGTTACAAACCTTCTAATCACAACACTTATTATCTTAACATATAAAAAGGAAAAAATCAACCATAAATTCCCTTTAATTTCCTGCTATTTTGCTATACCAGTTAGGAAGGCATTACTTGAGCTGAGATATTCACATTCGGAGATTGTGTCAAGAATCTTCCCAACAAGAAAATCCACATATCTTTCTAACTTTGTGAAATTAATATTTTCAATATCAACAAAGGCTGTTTGAGCTTCAGCCTTGCTACCACTTGGTGTAGATGGGTGATATTCAAAGCATTCATAGCTTTGGATAATATAGTCCCATGGATTCGTAATCATAATATATTGATCAAATCGATCGCAGTCATGCTCCTTCATGAAGAACTCCAGCTTTGCATCGACAGAAGGAGCGAAGTAATTATGACCAAATAATACCAGTATTTTCCTGATTGACTTAAGGTCAGACTTTAAGTCGATGATCATGGTGTTCAGATTTGTTATCTGAAGCTTCTCACATTCTTTTCTGACTTCAGGCGATATATCAGAATAGATATCTTTAAGGACAGTGAGCTTTCCGCCAATCTCCTTTTTATCCATTGTCTTTCGTATTAATGTGTTCTTTGTCATGTCGAAAAAAATATACTTCAACTGGTCTTCTCTTTCTAATGCCACAGTAGTCGACTCATTAAACAAATACTGTAACAGGTTAGCATAATTAAATGATACAACGTTATGGTAAATCCTTCCCTTCGGATTAGGTCTTAAGCGTTGAATAATTGATTGTTTTAAGGGTTCGCTCAAATATTCAAATCTTGACTGCTTCAGGTATGCGTAGATTCGGTTATTGTAGAACTTTGAAATTCTATGGTTACCATTCAGCCATCGGCTTAATAAACTGGTATCTATTTCAATATCTTCGGCTATTTCACGATGGTAAATACCTTCTTGGTCCTTAAGTAATTTACACATAGATGAGAATGTTTCTTGTACGATGAGATTATCTTTTGCATTTTTCATAATGATCCTCCTTTTCTTTGTCTTCTATAATATATATAACGGTACTTTTCCACAAAATGTGACATTTTTATCATTTATTAACACAATATATGGTAGAAAAGTGCCGTTTTATATATTTATAGCTTGTATCGTTACTAGAACAGGAAAATATCATAATTGTTTTTCGCTTTCTGTCAAGTTGCTCATCGCAGGATTATTAATTTTCTTACCCTTATAATCAAATCTGGAGCCATGGCATGGGCAATCCCACGATAATTCATCGGGATTCCATGTGAGCTCACAGCCAAGGTGGGGGCATTTGGTTGAAACCAGAAAAGCCTTGCCTTCTGGCGATTTATATACGCCTGTTTTTCTTCCCTGATGTTGAATAATACCTCCATGCCCCATGGGAATGTCCTTAAGCTTCTTAGACGGTATTTTAAGATTCTGTTTGATGAGTCCTGATGCAGATGCGACAGTATCGGTTGCGAGACCCTTAAAGGAAGGGCTGAGATTGCTTCTCTGGGGGTTAAAAACCAGATAGGGCGAACGCTTGCCTGATATTTCGTCAGATAAAATCATAGCAGCAGCCATTGAGCTGCTCATGCCCCACTTGTTAAAGCCTGTTGCCACGTATAGATTAGGTATTTTGGAAGAGAATTTGCCGATATAGGGAATGCCATCATGGGTCATGCAATCCTGTGCAGACCACTGCCAGAAGCTTTGGCTACGAGGATAGAAATGGCTTGCCGCCTGCAAAAGCTCGGTATATTTACGGCCCTGTTCATTTTTTCCCGTCCGATGGGAGCTGCCGCCTAAAAGAATGCAGTCATTGTAACTGCGAAAAGAATAACGGCCGCCATCTATGCCCAGATATGCGCCATCAAGTCTTTTTACCCCCTCTAACGCTACAACATAGGAACGTTCCTGATGCATACGGATAAAATAGTAACCGGGGAAGTTAATAAAAGGAAAATGTGTGGTTAGGATAATCTGATCGGCATGAATTGTACCTCTGGAAGTAAGGACGGTGTGTTTATCGACAGCCAGAGCGGTAGTATTTTCATATATATTTAAATTCTTAGAAATGTGGGCAATAAATTCCAATGGATTAAACTGGGCCTGATTTTCAAACTTTAACGCTGATTTGATTGTAAATGGAAGAGCTGTTTGCCTTGTCAGTTTGCACTTAATTCCCGCACGCTGTGCGGCATGATATTCTTCTTTTAAGGATTGATTGCCGAAAGTAGAGTATAGGTAGGCAGGGATGCTTTCAAAATGACATGATATATTTTCATCATCAACAATAGCTTTATACATTTTAATAGCATTTTCATTGGCGGCGGCATATTCTCTGGTGTACTCCTGGCCAAAAGATTTGTGTATTCTTTGATAGATTAAATGATGCTGAGAGGTTATTTTAGCGGTCGTATTTTGAGTGACGCCGCCGGCGATGTGTCCGGAATCGATGAGCGTATATTCAATTCCTTTCTTCTTCAGCATATAAGCGCTCAGCAAGCCCGCCATGCCCCCGCCGATAATGAGCACATCTGTTTTAATTGGGGACTTAAGGGGTGGGAAAGAGCCGATCGTGTTGTTGATTGACCAAATTGAATCCATTGCAGACCTCCGTCACCTCCATTAACAATTAACAATGGAGGGTAATATTTTTCTGTATTAGGTAGTGTTTGCGATAGATTTAATTTTATACGGTTAAATAAGCTTAAAATGCAGACAGGCATTCCAGATGCCGTCGCCGTCGATGGGATTGGTTGTATAATCAGCTATTTCCTTGATTTCATCAACAGCATTGCCCATTGCAATTCCTATGCCTGATTCTTTCAGCATTTCATAATCATTGATACTGTCTCCGAAGGAAATCGCTGAGGACATATCAGTGCCCAAACGATGGCATAAGTGTCGTAGACCTGTGGCTTTAGAAATATTTTTCTCAACAATATCCGCACCTATTTTCTGAGAATACATAGGAAGCTTAACCCATGGAAAATGGGCTTCTATATCCTTTACGCCTTTTTCGTTGCCAATATAGGATAGCTGATATACATTGATCTCTAATAAATGGTCAACGTCATGGAAATCCCGTTCGGATTCGCCCCAAAAATTAATATCATGCATGGTTACCTCTTCCGGATTTGTAAAATAATCCATTTTGTTGCGAGTGGTGCCGATGCAATGACCATTTTTCTTAGCATAATCCAGCAGCGCCTTTAAAAGCATCTTATTAAAGGCCTGCTTAAAAACTACTTCATCTTTAAAAGTAACTTTAGTTCCATTCATATGAACGATGGCATCAGGCGCAACGAGATTGCGGTATTTGACGCTATATCTGGCATCCATGTCACGGCCGGTGGCAATGACGATGGTATGGGTGCTGCGTAGTCGAGCGATAGCTGCCAGGGTACTGTCAGGTATGCTAAGGGTTTGATGGTCGAAAAGTGTCATATCAAAATCAAAACTGATAATAGGTTTCATAAATAAATTCCTTTCTTTATTGACAGGGCTAAATTATCTGATAGAATTAATTATAATGTTAGTGCCCGGCATTGTCAATCAAGGGCGGAAAAGGGTCTGATACACTATTGACAACTTCATCTGAGACTTCAATAACCCACTTGTTATCCACTTTTGTTAGTGGAATAGCTACATTCACTGTAGCTTTAGTATCAGTATCCTGCAAGGCACCGCTGAAAGTCGCTCACTTTCGTCATCGGAGTCATCAATGAGTGTGCTTATCACCTCTATATATAATTCGCTTATATCAGAGTCATCTTTAAAATCATCTCATCCTCTTGATCAGAGAAATCACGGAGTTCTTCCATCACCTCTAAAAATAATTCACTCTTATCCGATTCATCATCTAAATCTGACACCTCAAAATTCTTGAAAACCTCGAATTCTTCTTGACCACCTCCTCAGGTTAGTTTATTATATTGCCATTGTAATGTAAAGGTTAGAAAGCTATATTTTTTCTCAAATTTAAAGGAAGAGGCTATCACGAAAGTATTTTAAAGACTTTCGTGATAGCCTCCCCTAATAGGATTTACAAGTTATTTCTCAAATTCTAAAGCGCAAATGATTTCGACCAATCCTTTTTCGATTTCACAGGCACCTTTAAGAACCTTTTTCAGTCCTTCGCAAATATCGCCGCAGCGAATTTCTTTCAGTCCTTCATGGACATCCTTAATACCTTCTATAATATGACGGATGCCCTTCTCAACGCACTCATTATCTTCAAAACAAAGAAGATTTAAACCCTTTATAAGATCTTTTAAGCCCTCTTCAACATCCTCAAGTCCTTCTCGAATAGCTTTTTCGCCTTCACAGATCTCCTCTCTAAGAACAAACCAGACACCTTTACGAATATCTTTAAGACCTTCTTTTATATCGCGGGCGCCCTCATGAATAAGCTCTTCACCTTCATTTTCCCAACATTTATTATGATCATTACACATATGATTCACTTCCTTTTATTTTTTGCACCCATGCTAAATGAATGAGTGTAATATATTATATTCACAAAGGAAGAATTTGTCACTATTTGTAAATAAATGTTGAAATTCTAAACCACTGGGTGAAATTTCTTCTGTCGGCTGATAACCAAGGCAACGATAAAGAATGCCACGGCGAAGGCAGACTGTATAAGGATTCCCTGTAGATAAGGCTGGATATTGGCAACAGTTATGCTTGTCATTCCAGTCAGAATATTATTGTTACGAATATACCAGTAAGCCGGTAAAAATTTAGCAATAAATAAAATTCCAGAGCCAAGTAATTCCTGAGGTATAAAAATGCCGCAGACAAAACTCATTCCCAAAGCAATACAATTGGTGATAAAGTTCAAGGACTCTGAGTTCTTTAAAAACTGCCCCAATAAAAATGCAATTCCGATACTGATAATCAGGAAAATTAAGCTGTTAAAAATTCGCAAGGCAGAGGTCAATGTAAAAATGTCATTGATATTAGAAACAGTGATAGCAATCATGAACAATCCCCATAAAATCAGGGAGACCACAATACAGCCAAGAGCCATCTGCATATTTTTGCTCTTTAAGCTAAGAGAAGAGGCTTCTGTTCTTCTCGCCAACTCTTTTTTGTTGAATTCCATGAAAACAGGACCCAGTGCGGAAATAATGACAGCAATAAGGACATAGGGCAAGTATTGGAAGAAAAAGGAAATGGTAGATACTTCTGCTTGCTCACCGGTGCTTAATTCAACAGTAGTGCTAAGTGCTAAATCTTTTTCGGTGCTGCTAAGCGCATCGCTAAACTCAAATTCGGAATTCAGGTAAGCTCTCAGTGTGGCCAGATAGCGGTCAATTTGTTGATCGATATAGATTCCAGAGGTGGAGTCAGGCAGCTTTGTGTTTTCTAGCTTAAGATTGTCACCTTCGCTGACAAAAGCCTTCTCAAATCTATCGGGTATCCATAAAATATACTCTATTTCCCGAAAGAACAAAGCATCCTGGAGGGCTTCTGAATCATTTTCTAAATCTATTAGCTGATGACGCTCCCCGATGTAAGCTGTCAATGCCTCTGACAGAGCACTTCCATCCTGATCAATGATTGCTATGGGCACAGCCGCATCACTAAAGAGGGTATCGGTATTAGAGCTACCTACTTTTGTGAATATGATGAGTACAGCGACAAAAATGACAATATAAATCATGAATGATACTTTGTTCTTTTTGACTATTTTACCAAAACATTTAAATACTGGCATATCTTTTCCTCCTCAAGTTCAATATACTGACGGTGCAGAAAATAGCAGCGATAATCAGTAGGCTTATTATATTGTGCATGTACCGGGAATAATTATCGTATACTGTCAGGCTGTAAAAGGCGTCTGTCAACAAAGCGGCGGGGTTAATGCGGTTGATGATGGGGGCGTAATTCTCGATAACATTCTTAATATTTTGCAGCATTAATCCGCTTAAAAAGCAAAGGAAAAGTGATAAGCCGGTTAAGAGACCTTCCGCAGTTCGCTTACTGGACTTTAAAACAGAGCCAATAAATGTGCCGTAGCTGACCCCGACAATGCAGCCGACAAAGCTTGTCAGGAGGACAAAGCCCCATTGCCCGCTAAAGTTGATGCCAAGAATAAAAACAAAATAAGCAAGGACGATGAGCAGCAGGACAAACTGAGTGCATATGGAAGCGATAAAGTCAACTAAAACCATATGCATTTTCTTAACAGGTGACACACAGCGCCTTGCCGCCAGAGATGACATGTTTGCCTGAATGTTGACAACCCTGTAAAATCCTTGATAACAAGCAAAGAGACATTGCATGGCAATCAATGCATAGAAGTAATTTAAAAAGGTATCGGTTTCACCTTTTCCTAAGATGACTTCCCGGTTGATCTGGAACTCTCCGTTGATATCTTCAATCACCTGTGTCACTAAATCCGGACGTGTCTGAGCGATCGCAGCGACGGTACTAAAGGTTTGCAGATAACTATCTGAAATCTGCTTAAGGATGCTAGAACGCAGACCTTCTTCGGCGACAACCAGCCGAATGCTATCGTCAATGTAAAAAATACCGTCAATTTCTTCATTCTCTAACAGCTTTTCGGCCTGCTGAGAATCCACAAATTGGGGGTTAAGCAGAGGTGTCTCGCCACTGACGAGCTGCTCGGCTACTTCAATAAAGGTTTCACTCGTTTCCCCTTCCGTAAGGGTTACGATGGCAACAGGGATTTGCGAAAAGTTTTCAGTGTTTTCTATAATACTGTTAAAACCAAAGTGAAAAAAGGTTCCAAGTATAATGGGGAATAATAAGGTCCAAAAGAGCTGGCTTTTATTTCTGATTGAGCATAAAAATGCATATTTAAAAGAGTGCAGCATATGTAACCTCCTAGTCTCGTAATTGTTTGCCTGTAATCTCCAAGAACACATCATTTAAAGTGGGAAGTTCTGAGAATACCCGGCCGCAGTTAATATCGTGTTCATGCAGATAATTGAGCAGGGTGACCAGATTATGGCTGCCCCTGCGGCAGCGTACCGTCAACAGTGAATCTTCAAATACTACAGAAAATACATGCTTTAGCATTTTGATATTTTCGATATGCTCCTTGGATAAGTCTAACAATTCAATGCGGATGGTCTCACCGGTTTTTATCATTAGCTTGAGTTCCTCTGTTGTGCCTTCTGCCAGATTGCGGCCCTTATCCATAATAATGATTCGCGAGCAGATTTGTTCCACTTCTTCCATGTAATGTGAGGTATAAATAATCGTTGCCCCATTTTGATTAAGCGTCTGGATCCCTTTTAAAATTCGATTGCGGCTTTGGGGATCGACAGCCACGGTGGGTTCATCCATAATGATTAATTTTGGCTTGTGAGCGATACCGCAGGCAATATTTAAGCGGCGGCTCAGCCCACCTGATAGCTTTGAGGGGTAAAATTTCAAATAATCATTAAGTCCGACAAAGCCAATAGCTTCGTTGACCAGATCCTTTCTTTTTAATTTATCTTTGATATATAACCCACAAAAATAATCCACGTTCTCATATACCGTCAACTCTTCAAAGACAGCGACATTTTGGGAAATGATGCCGATATCCTGTTTAAGATCATAGCGATCCGGCGACATCGGCTTTCCGAATATTTCGATTGCTCCCTTGTCATATTGCAGCAGTGATAAAAGGCAATTAATAGTCGTTGTCTTGCCCGAACCATTGGGCCCTAAAAGTCCAAGGATCTCGCCCTCTATAATGTTAAGGCTAAAATGATCTACTGCCAGCAGCTCTTTATAACGTTTTACTAAATTTTCCACTTTTACAACAGTTGGCTTCATAAGTAAGCTCCTCTCCGCTTGATACTTGTATATTATCACCTTTATGGCAGGGGCGGTAGTGTCAGGCGTCACATCTGAACATGACAAATGTCACTGATTATGATACAATTAGAAAAAGAAACAGTTAAGGTGGGAATCTTAGTGCTGGTATTAGTTTTGAAATTAATTATGCTGTTATTTGGAATAGTTCTTCTTAATCAGGAAACATCATCGGTATTTTCTGTAGCGGTTTTTTTATTTGCCCTAATACTAACAGCGATAAACCAGTATTTTGCCACTCGCCGTATAACAAGCTTTATTGTGGGTATTTATTTTATCCTCAGCTGTTTCTTTCCGATACTTTGTCCATTTTTACCGTTGTTTGCTTTTGATATATATGAGGTGGACAGGCGTTATGTCATTGGGTTTGCAATATTCCCTTTTATCGTGAGCTTAAACGGATGGCAGCTAACTGAAACGATTCTTTTAGCGCTGCTATTAGTGCTTACGGTATGTGAGGCATATATGTGCCAACGGATTCGTAGCTTAATGGAAACGAATAGGAGCATCAGGGATAGCAGTACGGAATTGAACCTGATGCTAGAAGAGAAGAATCGGCATCTTATGGCTGAACAGGCCTATGAAGTCCATTTAGCGACATTAAGAGAACGAAATCGCATTGCAAGGGAGATTCATGATAATGTAGGACATATACTTTCCCGTTCTATTTTGCAGATGGGGGCTCTTAAGGTGACTAATAAGGATCAGGGCAACGATGTCTGGATAAATCAGATCGAGGAGACGCTTTCCCTGGCCATGGATAATATCCGCCGGAGCGTCCATGATTTAAGAGATGATTCGGTTGATTTGCGCGAAGCAGTGGATAATTTATTAAAGAATGTGAACTGGGATATTGATTTGAATTATGATGTTGACCAGGAGATGCCTGGGAAGATTAAATATTGTTTTTTGACAGTGTTAAAAGAGGCCTTGACCAATACTGCAAAGCATAGTGATGCGACCAGTATCCACATAGCGGTACAGGAGCACCCTGCCATATACCAGCTGTTAATCCATGATAATGGCACGAAGGCGCCATCGGACAGCCCGGATGGTATGGGACTTTCTAATATGGAGGAGCGGGCAAGATCGCTTGGAGGTCATTTTTCGACCACTTGGAAGAATGGATTCCGCATTTTTATTTCAATTCCAAAAACAGGAGGACTTGATGAATGAACATAATTATTGTTGATGATGATGCGCTGGTGGCTGCTTCATTGAAAACAATTCTAGAAACGGATGAGGATATTACCGTTCAGGGCATCGGGAGGAATGGGCACGATGCTGTCACACTGTTTTTTAAACATTGCCCGGATGTGGCGCTTTTTGATATTCAAATGCCGGAAATGAACGGGCTTGATGCGGCAAGAGAGATTCTTCTGCGTGAGCCAAAAGCTAGGATTTTGTTTCTGACCACTTTTTCAGATAATGATTACATTATTCAAGCGCTTAACATAGGCGCCAAAGGATATATTTTAAAACAAGATTTTGTAAGTATCACCCCTGCATTAAAAGCCGTAATGAGTGGGCAAAGCGTATTTGGCAGAGACATTGTCTCAAAATTACCGGATCTGCTCCATGGGAATAAGGCATTTTCCTATCGTGATTACGGTATTAGTGAAAAGGAAGAAAGTATTATTATTTTGGTGGCACAAGGGTTGAATAATAAAGAAATTGCGGAGCAAACATATTTGAGCATCGGAACAGTCAGGAATTATTTAAGTTCTATTCTTGATAAATTAAATTTAAGAGATCGAACCCAGCTGGCTGTTTTTCATTATCGCCACCATTAGTGACTGTAGATTAATAAAGGAGAGAAGTACATATGAAGAATAAAATGCTATGGTATTTAGCACTTATACCGGTTATAGCTTTACTGATATTTAATGTTGTTATACCCAGCACCTGTAGTCGTGAGACTGATGCGGTCGTTAACGACAGTACAGCAGATGCTGCTAAGGATGATAGTTTAGTGGTACGAGAGGAAACTTTGCGGGATGAATTGCTGCAGACGGAAGATCAAGGGAATGTTAACCCGAATGAGAAAAAAACGTTGATATGGAAGCTTACACTTGTCAATGGAGATAATCCCCTGCCCGATGAGTTTGTTCCAGTGCTGTCTGAAGTGTGTGAAGGATATATGTTTGATAGCAGAGCTGTAGAACCTCTTGAAGCTATGATGGAGGCCGGTGATAAGGCGGGTCTTAAGCTGAGAATATGCTCGGCTTACCGGACCTATGAAGTGCAGGCTAAGTTGTATGAAGATGAAGTTGCCAAACAGCGCGCCAAAGGGTTGTCTGAAGCGGATGCGATTGTCGAAGGGAAGCGTACTGTGGCTTATCCAGGTGAAAGTGAACATAATCTTGGGCTGGCAGTTGATATTTTTTCTGAGGATTATCCGTATCTTGAGGAGGGCTTTGCAGATACTTTAGAAGCTATTTGGCTTAAGGAACATTGTGCTGAGTATGGATTTATCTTAAGGTATCCTAAGGATAAGACTGATATTACTGGAATTATTTTTGAACCGTGGCATTTTAGGTATGTCGGCGTGGAGGCTGCGACGTATATGATGGAAAAAGGGTTGACGCTGGAAGAGTACCTGGAATTGGTGGATTAGAAGAAAGAGATAGCGGTGTTGTTTGGAGGCAGTCGCTTTTTGAGGGCTGTCTTTATTCTCGTAATCCCGCCTAAGGAAAGGCTATCTCTCTATTTGCCCCAATAAGTCAGAAGTTTTCGCCAAGCCTGTGCCGTCGGTATTGAGTATATAATTGTCGATTTTCTCAAATGTTATGAGAATCCTGCCTGCGGATACCCCCATCCACAAGATCTCTTCCCCGCCCGTGGTGATTTCCGCCAGCCGTTCGTGCTCCTCTGTCTCCATGTCCCTTAGTCTCATGATTTGCTCTACAACGGATGTGGTCGTGCTGATCGCACCCCCCACAATCGGCAGATTGCTAACCCCCTCCGTTAGTAGGAGTTTTGCCCAGTCAGCCCCTGCTTTGGCATAGGCTTCCTCCTCTGACACAAGCGCATAGGCGACGGTCGCATATTCCGCATCCGAGATACTCTCTGGATCTCTCCTTAAAATACCAATACAGTCATACCCTGTGGTATACGCTAGATGGCTTCCATTCATGCTTTCAAATCTATGCACAAAATACATGACAGCCTGCAAAAAAGGCATTGTCTATCTGCAAAATAGGTCAATTGAAAACAGTTTTGCACCTTGAATCTTTCTCAATGAATGATATAATACAAATAGCAGATACTTAAATAACTTATTCGATTGGAAAGGAATATCCACAATGCTCATATCACAGGTAAGAGAGACATTAAAGCGGTATAAAGAAGAAGACTTAAGGCTTCTAGTAGCAGAAAGGGATGAAGTTCAAAAGTACTTACCATAATGAGTATCAATATATTCTGGAGAACCATAGCTTTTCAGATAATTGGCTATAGACTATACTGTTTATTATTCGCAGGAAGGGCGGTGCATTCCATGTCGCAAGAGACAACAGAAAATTACTCGTTATTATGTAAAATCTCAAAAGCAACATCCTTACAGCAAATTGCCAATATGTCCTATGAGTTATTAGGCAATCCTATTTTTATTCAAGACAGATCTCATGTTACCCTTGCCTATACGAAGAAAATTGAAATAGACGATAAGCAATGGCAGCAGGACATCATCAAAGGATATCGTGCTAACATACCTACTTCCCGTCAAAACAAAGAGACATACATGGTATATGACAACTCAATTAAAAGTGGCATGCCGGTCATCATTAACGATTCCAACCTTCCCTATGCCCGAATGGTGAAAGCACTTAGGGTTCGGGGCGTCCATGTGGCGTCCGTAATTCTTACGGCATATTGTAAACCGATAAAGGAAGAGGATATTAATCTTATGGAAATAATATCATCTTTTATCAAGGTTCTTATTCAGAGTGAAAAGTATTATCTAAGTACAAATGAACATGCGATTGATAATTTTTTAATTCGCCTTTTGAATGGAGAACAGGTAAGTGGGGAGCCTTTTAAAGAGCATGTCCGTGTATTAAATTGGCCTAATAGAAAATGCAATTATTTGCTCTCTATCAACTCAATGGATAAAGACCCGGGCGAATCATCTGCCTTATCAAAACTTTTAAATCGATTTCGTCAGCTCCCCAATTGTCATTATGTTTTATTTTATAATGCTAGTATTTTATGCATTTTTGGTTTTGAGCAAAATATTTCCGATTGGGAAAATGAGACTGAAATTGCCCATTTATTAAAAGAATTTAATTTGATAGCAGGTGTGAGTCAGTGCTTTCAAAGCCTAAGGGAACTGCACGAGCACTATCTTCAGGCAAATTACATGATGAAAATTGCATTTTTGCTGCAGAAGAATTTCAGATTTTATACTTATGACGAAAATGCAATCTATCACCTGATAAAACTGCTTCCAAATGATATCGATCCGAAACGATTTTGCCACACAAAGATACTTGTGCTGGAAGAATATGATACAATCAATAAGACTGAGTTGGTGCCGACTCTCCAGGTTTATTTAGAGCATCAGAAAAGCGTCACCCGTACGGCTAAGATATTATTTCTTCATCGAAATACGGTTACATATCGAATCAATAAATGTATGGAGCTCATGCATACACAGATGGAGGATGGCAATGAGATGTTTTCCTTTGTTTTCTCGCTCCGAATTTTGGAATATTGCAAAAAGCAATTGTAGTAAGATAATTTCCCGTTGTGGTAAAAACCTACCCTCTATTGTCAAAGGAGAGTAGGTTTTTTGTGTACTTTTCGATATCTACTATGAGAAACAATAGACACTCAGCACAAAAAAAGAATTTTGTTTGTGCATAAGACATCAAGACAAGAAGTGATTTAAAGCATTATAATATGATTATATACGTGTATAATAAATATTGTTGGGAGGAAGATACATGAAAGCAATTCTGTATGAGGGTGTTGGCGCAGTTAGCCTTATTGAAATGCCAAAACCCATAGCGGAAGAGGGCAGTGTCTTGGTAAAGGTAAAGTATTGTGCAATTTGTGGAACGGATACCCATGCTTATATGCATGAGGGAGAATTGTTTCCAGGAACAGTGCTGGGGCATGAAACGGTAGGCGTTATAGAAGAAATAGGAAAAGGTGTCGAAGGATTTGAGATAGGCGACCGTGTTGCGGTAGGAGCGCCTGGCTCTTGTCCGGAACAGTGTTACTATTGCAGAACCGGCCGTCCAAATCTGTGCGTCAATGGTTTTAAGCGTACATTGGGAATAGGTCCCAGAACTCAGGGGGCTTATGCAGAATATGTTTTGGCGAAATACCCAAAACGGCAGCTCATTAAGATACCTGATGGCGTAGCATTTGATGATGCGGTTTTGTTTGACATATTTTCGACGGCTTATCATGGTTATCGAAGATCGAGTTGTAAAGCCGGGGATAATGTGATCGTTGTGGGGGCAGGAGCCATCGGCTTATCAATGGTGCAAGTCTTAAAATTAGCAGGCGCAAGGCACATCACAGCCATAGATCGTTCGGAAAGCAAACGGAAAATGGCCTTGGCATTTGGAGCTGATTTAGCGATAGATTCAAGTGAGGAAGCGAATCTGACGGAAAAGATCAAAGAACTATATAATGGTGTGGGTGCAGATATTGTCTATGAATGTGCCGGCAATCCGATGACAGTAGGCATAGCAGTAAGCTTATGCAGGCCCGGTGGTGAAGTCATATTAATTGGAACAAACCCAGAGCCGTTATCAACAATTAATGAAATCCAGATAGGATTGATGGAATTAGATGTAAAAGGATCTTTCTGCTATGACGATAACGAAATAGGCATCGTATTTGATTTAATGGCAAAAGGATTGATAAATACAAAGGGATTGATTAGTAAGAAGTTTCAATTAGAGGAGGCTAAAACGGCTTTGGAGGAATTATCCAAAACGTCTGAGCCTGTCAGATATGTATTAGTTATTTAACAAATAAATTATTTTACCAGGAGGTTTATTATGAAAAAATATGTAGATTTATTATTCGAATCAATGATTGCACATGATTCCTCGATGTTACCGCTTGCTGCTACATATGCAGCAACAGAAAACTCAAAGGGCTCGGCACCGGCAAATATGAATTGCTGGCGTACTATTACCGGACTGAATTTTATTGGGCAGTGTTATGTGGACAAACAGGAGGGGCAGGTTTATATTACCGCTAATCTAGATGAGGGCGGCATGCCGACGATATTTTTCGGAAGACTGAAAGTTGAAAATGAACTTATTAGCGAACTGGAATTAAACCTTATCCGTTCTCGCGGAGATTCCGGTTTCGTATATCTGCCGGAAGAAATGAACAAGCACCCGCAGGGCTGGACTTCTCCAATACCGGCGGATGGAAGAGCAACTAGAGAAGAGTTATACGCTGTCGGCAAAGCGATATTTGATGCAAGTGGGCCAATAGAATATGAAGCATCAGAAGATTGTATATTAATGGAAATTGGTGGAATTGTTTATGAGGATCCGGATTACTTAAACGTGCTCCAGGATGGAGACGAAGCCGAGGAAGCCAAGTCAAAGGAATTAGTTACCATACCAGCCGGGTTATGGCCTTTGAGACCACAAGATCCTAATGCCCGTGTAGTCGTAGTAGATGAAGAGCAGGGTGTTGTTGTCAGCATCGCTTCAATAGATGGGTATGTATGCCCTTACGTTGTTGCTAATGAAACAGGTTCTTGTTTTGTTCCGGGCTGTATGATCGAACAGCATAGAAGAACGCTTAATAAAGAGATGTATAAAGGAAGAAGTGTGATGAAAGAAATCCCTTCAAATGCTTGTACGGTAGAAATCTTAAGATTTCATTCCGGAAAAGTACAGGGAATGCATCGTTACATACATATGCAGGGCCCTGGCGCGAAATCCCCATGGGTTTCCCTGACAGACTAAAGTAAGACATCAGCAATAGAAGCTATTTGTTTATAAATTGGAGGGTTTAGCTATGACACTAGGATTATCGATTTTTGGAATTGTACTTGCATTTATCTGTCTTATTGTACTTACATATAAGGGCTTACACATAGCATGGGTTTCGGTACTTGCAGCTCTTATCATTATTGTAACCAGCGGTCTTGCCCTAGGGGAAACATGGACTGCGACGATTGGCGATGGCATCGGTCATATGGCGGGAACCTTAATTCCCATGTTTTTAGCTGGCGCGACCTTAGGTAAACTGTTCACCCTGACCGGTGCTGCGGATTCTTTTGCCAAGTTCATCATCAAAGCGCTTACAAGCCGCCTTTCCCCGCCGCGCAAGCGGACTGTGGCAGCTTACATTATTGCCCTTATAGCCATTTTAATGATGATGGCAGGCATTGATAACTTTGCCGTTCTCTTTACACTGATTGCCATAACTTCCAGTCTGATGAATGAGGTCGGCATTCCCAGAAGATTTATGGGAGCGCTCATTATGGTAGGATTGCTGGTTGCCGGAATGATTCCGGGGAATCCTTCCGTGATTAACATATTTGCAATGGAATATTTAGATGGCGTTTCAGCAGTCACAGGCGCTAATCTTGCAATACCGGGTGCACTGTTTATACTGGTTGTTTCCATCTGGGGAATGAGCAGAATGTGGGAAAAGGATGTTGCCGCAGGAGAGGTGTTTGAATATGGGAACCTGGCAAAAGCTAGTTTTGATGAGAAAGATTTACCACCATGGTTTCTGCTCCTGATCCCTACTGGTGTTACCTTTGTCTGTTTTAATATTATCCAATTGCCTGTCTTCTTTGCCCTCCTCGCCGGTCTTGTTTGCGCCGTTATTGTACTGTGCCCATGGATCCCTTATAATAAGGAGGATTCCAAGAATATCGTTATTGGCAAAATAAGGGCTATAAGCGATACATTTAATGGTGGCGCTGAGCTTGCCGGTGTTCCCTGTGTTATTCTCATTAATATGGCTCTGGGAAATGTTATTGGTGCTTCACCGGCGCTCGAATGGCTGACAACATCGCTTGGAAATTACTCAGGATCGATTAATTCGTACATCATATTTGCCATCATCGCTGTCTTTGTCATCGGCGTAACGGCATCCATGTCAGGACTGATTGTTTTATATAATATGGCGGCTACCCTGTTTGTTCCAGCCTTTGGCATATCTGCTATTGCCGCTCACAGGATTATTGCTTTTTCAAGTACGGTATTAGATTCGCTGCCCTTTGGCACCATGGTGGTAACGATTTTGTTAATAACCGGTACGAAGCAAAAGGATGGCTACCCTCCGATCTTCTTCTCCACAGTAGGAGTATCAGCCGTAGCAACAGTTTTGGTTACAATTCTGAGTATGATTTTATATTAGTTTAATTAAGAATGCCCCAGTTGACTAAAACATCTACGTCAACTGGGGCAGATTAAGCCCCCCGCAATATCAACCGAGGCTCCTGTAATGTAAGAAGACAATGGGGAAAGCAGCAAAGAAACCATTGGGGCAACTTCTTCTGCTTTTCCAAATCTGCCGATCAGAATACCACGCCTCTTAGCTTCATGTTTTTTCCATTCTTCATATGGCATTATTGAATTTAGCAGGCTGATTTCATTATACGTGAGCTCCTGCCGGATTTCCTTCTCAATGGACTCCCCTGCGATCAGTTGCTCAATTTCTCTCCGAGTCGTTGCCTTTGCCTTCTCAATAAAAGCCTTCCGTAATGATTTTTTCAAAACTCTCTATCCCAACAGGCAGCTTCTTCCTTTCCAAAACCATGCTCACTTTCTCCTCTCCTAAGGGGTATTGACCATAAACATATCATGTCCTTATCTTATCACAGCGCACCCATATGAATTAAGCAGCATTGAAAAAGTTCTTCAACGGGTTTTTCAACTTTAATTATTAGTAAAATTACATAAATTATAATTATAAATTTTAGAGCTTTCAACAAAGTTTTCCCATAGTTGAAATACATATAGACAGCAGTAAAGGAATGTGTTATAAATAGGTTAAGCGTTTAACCGTTTAAACGCTTAACCTAAGAGAGGGGAGTGTATACCATATGAGAAGAGCGACCTTAAAGGATGTGGCTATCCATGCCGGAGTATCACCGGCAACCGTTTCTTATGTGTTAAATGGGAAGAAAAAAACAATTTCAAAAGAAACCAAGGAACGGATTTATAAAGCAGTAAAGGAATTAGAATATATTCCGGACATGAATGCCAGGGGGCTGGCGGCAAAGGATACAAAACTAATCGGCGTGGTGGTGCCCCAGACTGAGCCAGGCAGTAAGTTGATGTTCCAGAATGATTTTTACAGTGAGATCCTTGGCAGCATTGAATATCAGGCAAGACTTAGGGGTTATCATGTGATTATCTCAGGAACTAATGTAGACGAGAATTATATGAAGCTGGTTCAGGAAAGAAATTTGGCCGGTGTCATTATTATTGGCATGTATGCCGATGATTTTTATGAGCAGTTTAAAAAGATACAGATACCGGTCGTATTAATTGACTGCTATTGCAAGGATAATTTTTTCCATAACATTCGCATTGATGACGCCTTCGGAAGCTATCAGGCTACCCAGTATGTCATTAATCAAGGGCACCGTGCGATCGCATTCCTCTGCGGAACCCTAAAGGAAAATGGTGTTATGAAGAAACGGTTTAACGGATATTGCCAGGCGCTTTTAGAGGCAGGGATTCCATTTCGACAGGACTATGTCTTTGAAGGGGAAGTGGATTATGAAAGCGGAATAACATTTGCCGACAGAATTGCCGACGATCATAAGGGGATTACGGCCATCGTAGCGATGGCGGATACCTTAGCGATCGGTGTTATGAAGGGCTTATATAATCGAGGGGTCAAAGTGCCGGAAGATATTTCAGTGATGGGATTTGATGATTTGGAGATATCGGGGTATTTGATTCCGGGCTTAACCACTATCAAACAGGATATTTCACTAAAAGGGGAGCATGCGGTAGAGATACTTGTGAAAAACATGAATGATCCCGATATGGACAAACAAGAGGAAGTCTTACCGACAGGCTTAACGGTGCGAGACAGTGTGAGAAAACTTAATTAAGTCAATCAGGAGGCGGTTTATGAAAAGATTTAAAGTCAATGCGCTTAATATCTGCCAGATACCATTGCCGGATGGGAAAACAGCAGCTTTACATATGAAAACAAGAGGATCTTTAACTGAGCTTATGATCACCATGCCCTATAAAGGAGCCTATGGCATGGGAGAGAAATATAATGGGTTAAACCAGAAGGGTAAGTGCGCCGTCAATCAGGTCGAAGAGAAGTTTTGCGATCAGGGAGAAAAGTCATATTATGTCACCCCCTTCTTCTTAACGGATAGCGGATTTGGATTGTACGTAGATACCATGGAGAAAACGACATTTGAATTTTTAGATGAAATACACTGTACAATACCTTCAGACTCGGAAATTGTCGTGTTTACCGGAACACCTGAGACGATCATTTCAGAATATATGTCAATTTTTGGACAAGCCAAGTGTCCGCCTGAATATGCATTTGGACCGTGGATTTCAGCAAACCATTGGAACTCACAGGAGAAGGTCAAGGAACAGCTTAAGCTGCTTAAAGAGCATGACTTCCCAGCGACGGTCATTGTTTTGGAAGCTTGGAGTGATGAATCGACCTTTTACATATTTAATGGAGCCCGCTACCAGCCAAAGGCTGAGGGTGCATTTCGATATGAGGACTTTGATTTTACGGAAAGCTTATACTGGAAGGATCCCAAAGGGTTGATTGAGCAGATCAATCAACAGGGGCTGCATCTGGTTTTGTGGCAGATACCGGTATATAAGCAGCAAACAGAGGGCGAATATAATGAGCAAAACGAACGGGACAGACAGGGCGCTATCGAGAGAGGTTTTTGCGTAAAAAATAAGGACGGAACGCCTTATGTGATTTCGGAAGGTCATTGGTTTGCCGGTTCGCTAATCCCCGACTTTACAAATCCGGCAGCCAGAAAAGCATGGTTTAGTAAGCGGCAATATCTGCTTGATCTTGGGGTTTCGGGCTTTAAAACAGATGGCGGGGAATTTATTTATACGCCGGATGTCGTATTTGCTGATGGAACGACCGGAAAAGAAGGGAAAAATCAATATTGCCAAAACTATTTAAAGGCGTATACGGAATTCATTGGCGACAATCATGTGCTGTTTAGCCGCGCTGGTTTTGCCGGCGTGCATACGACGCCGATTCATTGGGCGGGAGATCAGCAATCCACGAATGAAGAATTGAAAAATGTTTTGCAGGCAGGCTTGTCTGCCGCTATGACAGGAATGATATTTTGGGGATTTGACATTGGTGGCTTTGCCGGCCCATTGCCATCAATGGATTTATATCGAAGAGCAACACAGCTTGCCTGCTTTTGCCCGATCATGCAATGGCATTCAGAGCCTTGTGGCGGGCAGTTTAAGGAAATCCTGCCGGGTGCTAAAGGCAATAATGAAAGAAGCCCCTGGAATCTGGCAGCTGCCTTCGGTGAACCGGAGTTTATCGAAGAGATACGTTATTGGCATCGGCTAAGAATAAAGCTTCTTCCATATATTTATCATACGGCAATTGATTGTGCGGCACATAACCGGCCGATGATGAGGCCGCTGGTATATGAGTGGGTCCAGGATTTGCAGGCGATTAAAGCGGAAGATGAATTTTGCCTTGGTGAGGACATGCTCATCGCACCCTTGCTGGAAGCGGGCGAGAAGGCACGAGAGCTTTATCTTCCGGAGGGAGACTGGTATGGATTTTTTTCAAAAGAACTCTATGAGGGTGGGAAATGGGTGGACTCGTCAAGGGAGCGATTTCCTGTTTTTATATGCAAAGGAGGTGGAATAGCTCTGGAAGAGGGAAGATTTATTTTTGATGGTCAACCGATAGAATGAACAAAGTGAAAGGAATGGTATTTTATGAAAAAGAGAAGAATTAAAACAATGTTAGAGGCAGGCTTGGCACTAATAATGATCATTTCACTTGCCGGATGCGGCGGTGGCGGATCAGCTGAGCCGGAGAACACAGCGGACACCGATGCAAACACCACTGTGGCGGCAGAAGCGGCATCAGAGGCAGCTAATGAGGAAGAGGTGACGATTACATTTGCCAATTTCAATGCCTCAGGAGGAAATGAAGAAACCTTAGAGGAAATGTATCTGGCATTCCAGCAGGAATATCCCAATATTAAAGTGGATATTGAAACCATCGGCTATGATGACTATTTCACCCAGATGCAAACGCGGGTTGCCGGCAATACGGCGCCGGATTGCTATGAACTGAATATTGAAAACTTTGCGGCATACGCAGCTAAAGGTGTATTGGCAGAAATTACCAAAGTGGACTTTGCTGGAATCAATGAAACGGCGCTAAGTGCATTTAATGTCGATGGCAAGCAATACGGTGTTCCCGGAAGCTTTTCCAATGTCGTCCTGATTTATAATAAGGAGCTGTTTGATCAGGCAGGAATAGAATATCCTACTGATGACTGGACATGGGACGATGTTCAGATGGCAGCAGAGAAAATAAAGGGGCTTTCAGATGACAATTTTGGGATTTATGCGCCGGTCACTTACAATGAATTTTTTAAAGTAGCGGCACAATACGGCGGCTCTTTATTGAATGAAGATAAAACCGAATTTACAATTAATTCGGCGGAGAACATTCAAGCAGCACAAATGATGGTTGGCAGAATCGTTGATTCCAATGTTCAGCCTAACTCAAGTCAAATGGGCGGCATGGATGACTGGAGCCTATTTGAGAGTGGGCGCCTAGGAATGATTCCCACGGGCATTTGGGCATTTGGTACTTTTACAGAGGAATGTGATTTTGAATGGGATATTTGCGTGGAGCCAGGAAGCACACAAAAGGCAACGCATTTCTTTAGTAACGCCTATGTCATTAATGCTGACAGCGATAAGTCAGAAGCTGCCGCCACATGGATTAATTGGCTTGCATCCAGTGGAGAAGCTGCTAAGTTGAGGATTGAAAAAGGCTGGGATCTGCCGGCGATCACAGATGAAAGTGTGCTGTCGGCTTATTTGGAAATCACACCGCCGGAAAACAGGCAGGCTGTCTTTGATTCCTTGAATTACTTGGTGACACCTCCGATTATCGAGGAATATAGTTTGATGTCAGATATCATTACAGGAAAATTAGAAGAAGCAGCATCTGGTAAAATCACTGCACAAGAAGCATTAGATCAGGCGCAGGCAGAATGTGAATCCAGAATCACTTTAAAATAGCAAATATAAGTGCCGTATAAATAAAGCCTAGTATACGGCACTTATTAAAGGGGAGAAACAAAGATGATGAAAAAAAACAGGAGCTTACGAGAAGCAGCCAGTGCGATCCCTTTTTTGCTGCCAAGCGTTGTCGGGATGATCTTTTTTAGCTTGCTGCCGATTGTGATTTCGGTATTTATCAGCCTGACCGATTGGGATGGGCTGGCAGCACTGAGCCTTGGTACCCTTGCCGAGCGGTTTATCGGTTTTGGGAATTATCAAAATATTTTAGGTGGAGAAGAATTCTGGCGGGTGCTTAAAAACACATGCTATTATATTGTGCTGTATATCCCTTTGGTATTAATTGCATCCCTTGGGATTGCCACGCTGCTTAACAAAGGAAAAAAGGGTACTGCAGTGATGCGAATCTTATATTATATACCGGTGCTGACCTCGTGGGTTGCTGCCAGCCTGATATGGAAATGGGTATTAAGCTCACAATATGGTATTTTAAATCAATTGCTTGCCCTCATCGGTATTAAGGGTCCTGAATGGCTGACCAGTGAGATATGGGCGATGCCCGCCATTGTCCTCGCCTCAGTTTGGAAGGATATGGGGTTTTTTGGACTATTTTTGACATCTGGGCTTGCTTCTATCGATAAAACCTACTATGAAGCGGCGACTGTTGATGGCGCTGGAAGGATTAAAACATTTTTTAAAATCACATTGCCTTTATTGACACCATCAATATTCTTTTGTCTTGTCATGGCTCTCATTAATGCTTTTCAGCTATTTCCGCAGGTAATGATCATGACAGAAGGCGGTCCAAACGGTGCGACCCAGGTGATGGTGGAGCGGATTTATAATTATGGCTTCAGATACTTTAAGATGGGATATGCGGCGGCATTTTCCTGGCTTCTCTTTATCATTATCTTTATCTTAACCTCCATCCAAATGAAGCTGCAGAAAGGATGGGTGCATTATGAATCGTAAGAAAATATTACATAATATTGGCTTTTATGCCATTGCTGTCCTGGTTTCTATCGTTGTGCTCATCCCCTTTTTCTGGATGATTTCCACATCTTTGAAAAGTAAGGGTGCCCTGATGGCTCTGCCGATTCAATGGATTCCAGAAAACCCTACCTTTTCGGCATATGAGAAGGTCTTTACAAGATTTCCGTTTATGAGGGCGGCATTTAACAGCTTTCTGATTACCGTCAGCTATACATTGATTACACTTATTTCTGCATCGATGGCGGCATTTGCTTTTACAAAGATTAAGTTTCCATTTTCAAATGGCCTCTTTAAAATGTATATTGCATCAATGATGATACCAACACAGGTTACATTAATACCGTTATTTATCATTATGAATAAAATGGAATTAATCAATACCTATCCCAGTGTCATTCTCCCGTCATTATTTAAGGTCTTTGGTGTATTTTTGCTGGTCCAAAATATGAGGACGATTCCCGATGACTTTATGGAAGCGGCTAAAATTGACGGCGCCGGCAAGTTTAAAATATATCGGATCGTGATCCTCCCGCTGTGCCTGCCGACTTTGGCGACACTGTGCATCACTACCTTTATGGAGAGCTGGAACGATTATTTATGGCCGTTGCTAATGCTGACGGAAAAAAAGAAAATGACGTTGACGCTGGCCTTAAATAGCTTGAATGGCCAGTATGCTACGGAATATAATGTCTTAATGGCGGGAAGCTTATTATCAATGATACCCATTATTTTGGTTTACATAATTGCCCAGACCCAATCTAAAAAAGGCTCTCTAGAGGGCGGGGTTAAGGGCTGATTAATGAAGGAGGTGGCGATGGTATGATACACCGATATAGCTTTGGGAAACCAATCGATACAGAGGCGGTAGTCATGAAAATAGAGCCGGAAATGGGAGCGGTGCCGTTTTTGACGGTTGCGGATGATTTATCCGTTTTCACTTGTGAAATGGGTGATAGCGATATTGTTTACGGTTTAGGGGAAAATGTCAGAGGAATTAATAAGAGAGGCTGGATTTACGAAAGCAAATGCAGTGATAATCCCGATCATCAGGAGGATACACATTCTCTCTATGGCGCCCATAATTTTATGATATTAGATGGCGAAGCCTGCTTCGGAGTGTTTGTTGATACCCCGGGAATCGTTTCTTTTGATGTGGGCTATAGTCGAAGAACCGTACTGGAAATTAGTGTAAAGAATAAGGATTTTGATCTGTATATTTTAGAAGGGGAGGAGTCGCATGTTATCGTCAGGCAATTCAGGCAGCTGATCGGAACAAGCTATATTCCGCCTAAATGGGCGTTTGGGTATGGGCAGAGCAGGTGGAGTTACATGGATGCCGATGAAGTCAGGGAAGTGGTGAGAGAGCATCAGAAAAACCAGATTCCGCTAGACAGCATCTATTTGGACATTGATTATATGGAGCGCTATAAAGATTTTACGATTAATGAGACGGCTTTTCCTGACTTTCGGGGATTTGTAAAGGAAATGCGGGAACAGGGGATACACTTAGTTCCTATTATTGATGCTGGGGTTAAGATTGAAAAGGGATATACAGTTTATGAAGAAGGCGTGAGAGAGGGCTATTTTTGTAAAGAAGAAAACGGTGATGATTTCGTTGCCGGTGTGTGGCCGGGCAGGGTACATTTTCCTGATATGCTTAATGAAAAGGTCAGAGCTTGGTTTGGTGACAAGTATCAGATCCTTTTAGATGAAGGCATCGAGGGTTTCTGGAATGACATGAACGAACCGGCTATTTTCTATTCGGAAAAACATTTGAAGGAGGTTTTTCAAATGCTGCATGCGTATGAAGCTAAAAATCTCGATGTTGATTCGTTTTTTGAATTTCAGGATTTGGTTTCGGGGATTGCCAATAATGAGGCGGATTACCGGTGCTTTTACCATGACTATAAAGGGAAGCGAATACGTCATGATAAAGTCCATAATCTATATGGGTGCTATATGACAAGAGCAGCCACAGAGGCATTCTGGCGGCTCAAGCCGGATAAACGAATACTGATGTTTTCAAGATCTTCATATATTGGCATGCATCGTTATGGCGGCATTTGGACAGGAGATAATAAATCCTGGTGGTCTCATATCCTGATGAATATACAGATGCTGCCATCTCTGAATATGTGTGGATTCCTCTATGTCGGTGCGGATTTAGGCGGATTTGGGTCAGATACGACAGAGGACTTGCTGCTGCGTTGGCTCGAGCTTGGCATATTTACGCCGCTTATGCGCAATCATTCGGCGAGAGGAACCAGACGGCAGGAGGCTTATCGCTTTGGAAATGTGAAGGCATTTAGGAATATTATTGGGATTCGTTATGGACTGCTTCCTTATTTATATAGTGAGTATATGAAAGCGGCACTTAACGGAGATATGTATTTTAAACCATTATCCTTTGTGTATCGTGGCGACGAAAGGGCACGGTTGATAGAGAATCAGTTAATGGTTGGGGAGAGTATAATGATTGCCCCCGTTTATGAGCAAAATGCTAAGGGGCGCTATGTCTATTTGCCGGAAGAAATGAAGATGTTGAGATTAAGAAGTACATCGGATATGGATGTTGAAATACTTGAAAAGGGTGAGCATTATGTCTCGGTCCAATTGGATGAGGTGCTGATATTTATTCGCCCTGATTGTCTCGTTCCAATGGCGGGGGTAAGTGCAAATACTGCAATAATGGATGAAAACCATCTAAGGCTGATTGGGTTTATCAAAACTGAGGCGGCGTATAAGCTATATAGCGATGATGGCTATACGAAGGTTTATGATCTTGAGGAGAATGTGACTAAGATTAAGGTTAATCAGGGTGGGGAGCTGGTGGTTAGAGGGAATCTTCAACTCGATTTTGCCCCGAATATTATATAATATTCGGGACATTTCCCTTCTACCGTATTGCTTCCCTCTTTAAGATATCAATAACTTGTAATAAATCATCACAAATATAGCTACATAATTGAGTGATTTCGGGGATTGGCTCACACATATCAGGAACCATGCATGCAAAAGCACCGGAAGCATAAGCGGAGCGAATGCCGTTGTAGCTATCTTCCAGAACGAGGCATTCGCTTGGGTCTTTCTGAAGCTTCTTTGCGGCAGTCAGGAAGATTTCTGGGTCGGGCTTACCGTTTTGTACCTCATCGCCGCAGACGGATTCTTTAAAGTAGTCATGAACACCTGAGGACTGCCATAACTTTAAAGCATCCTGGCGCGACGTTGAAGTGGCAATGGCTGTCGGATATGAGTTATCCTTAAGATAAATCAACAACTCCATCAAGCCTTTCTTTAAAGGTACAGGATTTGTAGTCAGATAAGAATTCATATAAGCAAAACAGATCCCCTCGGCTTTATGGTAATCGAAACTGCCATTGTACCATTGATTAAACAATTCCCGGCCCTTAGAGGAAGAAAGCCCACACATCTGCTTATAGAAGTCGATGGAGAATGGGAAACCCATTTCGTTAGAGGCTTTCTGGTAGCCATCATATGCAATTCGTTCAGTGTCAAACATTAATCCGTCCATATCAAAAATAACTGCTTGAATCATATATATAGTCCTTTCTTTATGCATAAACAAAACAACGGTTCTCTATATTTTATAATATTTAGTGTAGAAATACAATAGATGCGGTACCTATTCAAATGAATACCTTGCGGATTTCTAATCATTTGTAGTAGAATAGATTCATAATCTTTACAGATATTAGGGAGGAGAATCCATGTCTATCATACAATTACCCACGATCTTTCAGGATCATATGATGCTTCAGCGTGATAAAAAGATCGTCATATGGGGAAGCGCAAGCGAGAATGTCCATTTCACAATCAAATTGGGAGCTTTCTCAATTTCTTCCAAAGTTCAGAATTCCAAGTTCTATTGCGGGCTGCCATCGATGAAAGCCTGCCGGGAACAGACGTTATCTATATTTATCGAAGACAGTAAAATACCGGATGTTGAAATTGCTCATATCAGTATTGGCGATGTTTGGATTGCGGCAGGTCAGTCGAATATGGAATTTTTTCTCCGCTACGATGCGCACTGGGATAGTACCAAGAGGCTTGATAAAAATGAAAATATCCGCATGTATAACTGTCCAAGAGTGGCATTTCCGGGACAGGAAGACGATCCCAAATCCAGTGGCTTCTGGTTCGAGGAGCATGATTTGGCATGGGAAACGTTCTCGGCACCAGGGTATTCGTTTGCTCGGGAACTTCAACCGAGATTGAATGTGCCGGTGGGCATTATCGGTTGCAATTGGGGCGGAACCCCCATATGCGCATGGTTAGACGAGTCTTATATGCAAGAACCCCCTAACAACATATTCTTAGAGGAATATGCCAAGGCATTAGAAGGCGTTGATCTGGAGCAATTGCGAGCAGAAAGCATGGAAGCTTTAGCCTATGAAAAAACATATCAATACCAGATGGCGTTGCGGGTGCTCATGTATGGGCTCAATGAGCAGGACCAAGAAGAATGGATGCGACAGTATGCTCATAGTCCGATGGTTCCGATGGGGTCTTATCATCATTGCCGTCCGGCCGGCCTATATCATGAGATGGTTAAGCAGATTGCGCCTTTTAGCGTCAAAGGAGTTTTGTGGTACCAAGGGGAATCTGATGATGTCCATGCCGATATTTATGACGAGGCATTTAAGGCTTTGATTGCCTGCTTTAGAGAAACCTTTAGAGATGAGCTTCCTTTTCTGTTTGTCCAGCTGGCGCCCTTTGAGAAATGGCTTGCCTGTGAAGGCGCTAATTATCCGATAATTCGTGACAAACAAGAACAGGTGTCAAAAGAGGTTGCGCTTGCAGCGATGGTTTCCATCATGGATCTAGGGATGAGGGAAGATATTCATCCCAAGCGTAAAATGGAAGTGGGAAGAAGATTGGCTCAATTGGCGCGGGGTAAGGTATATGGAGAAAACATCCTATGTGAATCACCGGAATTTAAATCTGCCGTGCGAAATGGCAATGAAATCATACTAAGCTTTGATCATGCCGGAAATAGACTGTATATGAAAGGTGAGTCGATCCAAGCGTTAACAATCCTGCAAAATGATGAGGTGCGTGAAATTGAGACCCATGTCATAGGGACTTCGATTAAATTGACCATAAAGGATATGACGACAGAACCAGTCTTGATCTTGTTTGCCAAAACGCCCTATTGCGAAGTCAATCTGTTTAATGAAGAGAGTCTGCCGGTCAAACCATTTTCATGCGAGGTATAGGTGTCTTACAAGTGGTACCCAGGCACCAGAGGCATAAAGCGGTAGCAGAACCATCCGAAAATATTTGTATTTTGTGGTCAATCGGATATAATAAACATATAGATAAAATTAAGATAAAATTATGATAGGAGGAATCAATCATGATACAAATTAGGCCTGTTTCTGATTTGAGGAATAAATTTCCAGAGATTGAAAATATTGTGAAGGAAGGTGAGCCTGTCTATTTGACGAAGAATGGATATGGAAGTATGGTTGTTCTTAGCCTTGAAGCGTATTCACAACTAACAGAGGGGATTGAAACGGCTTTAGATGAGGCGGATCGTGTGTCTTCCGAAGATAGCAGGCGGTATTCGCATGAAGAAATGTTTGCAAAATTGCGGGGAGGGATCAATGGTAGGGATAAAATATAAACTTCGCTATTTACCTTTGTTTTATGAGGATCTGGAAAGTAAATTACACTATATATCTATAAAGCTGGAAAACCCACAGGCAGATGTTGTGATTGGTGATGAATGCACTGATAAAATCATGGAAGTTCGGCGTTTTCTTTATCGCAGGCAAAACCGCTATCAATTAATTTGAAATATGATGTGCTGATGGCATTCTATTGGTAAGCGTTTACTATTTCTAACCTTTAAGTTAATTTTACCCACCCAAGACCATTCAAGGCACATGGGTGGGAGTTCCCCATATCTAATCAATCATCTTCATTACCTAAAGAAGCTTTCCATATCCTCCTCGACAGTTGAGATACCGAAGTTATCAACTAACACATTGACAACGTTTGGCGACAGGAATGCGGGAAGTGTCGGTCCAAGGTGGATATTTTTGACGCCAAGATTAAGGAGAGCCAGTAAGACGATGACAGCTTTTTGCTCATACCAAGCGATATTATAAACAATCGGAAGCTTGTTGATATCATCTAGTTCAAAGACCTCTTTTAATTTCAAGGCAATCAGTGCTAATGAATAAGAATCATTACACTGTCCGGCATCAAGGACACGAGGAATACCGCCAATATCACCTAAATCCAGCTTATTATACTTATACTTAGCGCAGCCGGCAGTCAGAATAACGGCATCCTTCGGCAACGCCTTTGCAAAGTCAGTGTAGTAGCTTCTTGACTTCGCCCTGCCGTCACAGCCTGCCATCACGACAAACTTTTTTATGGCTCCCGATTTAATGGCATCGACAACCGGACCAGCCAGCGCAAATACCTGCTCATGAGCAAATCCGCCGACAATCTCCCCGGTTTCAATTTCAGTGGGTGGAGCACATTGCTTGGCATGCTCAATAATTACCGTAAAATCCTTTTCTTCTCCAATCTCCCCAGAAATATGCTGACAGCCTGTATATCCGACAGCTCCGGTTGTATAAAGTCGATCCTGATAGCTTGCCTTTGGCGGTACAATACAGTTAGTAAAGCTTTTCCTGCCAGTATTGACAGCATGTTGGAAATCAGTAATGTGTGGTAGCTACAATTGTTGCTGCAAGTATGATAGAGGAAGCCTTTCGGCATTTGTAAAACGATGGAATCCTCTGCTGCCATGGCATAATGATCATAAGACTGCTTTTTCAAAAACAGATACACCTCGCCGAATAAATCGCTGGGCTGATTGATCGTGGTAACAAGATTGCGTTTGCCGGTGATTGTATCATGGCATATAGAGACAGAGCCTTCAATCAGGATAAAAAGCTTCTCGGGCTTGCCCTGCTGGAGAAAAATTATCTTACCCTTTGGGCAGCTGACGATCTCCGAGCGGCTGCAGGAAATACAGTTTTCAATATCATCATCAGACATATGGGTAAAGAGCAGGCTCTTTTTTAACCTGGAAATCATTTAACACCTCCAAAGTGAGTCAATCAGACCGCTTGAATAATTTAATCGTTCCATTTTCATGCAGGGCTAACAATACTTGAGCCAGCATCGGGAATGTAATCATACCGATCACGCCAAAGAATCGATATCCAATGTAAATGGCCATCAGCGAGACGATAGGATTAAGACCCAATTGATCGCCAACGACTTTAGGCTCAATGATGTTTCGAACCAAGGTCACAAAGCCGTAAAGAGCAGTAAGGCCGATGGCCGTGGAAAAGTTGCCCTGCAGTAATTCAATCAGAATCCATGGAATCATAATACCGCCGGTGCCAAAGATCGGAAGGGCATCAAAAATAGCGATAAGCGCCGCTGTACGAATAGCTCCCGACATACCTAAAATAATAAAACCAATGGCAAGCTCAATAAATGTGATAGACATCAATATAAGGACAGCTTTCATGTATTTAAAAATAGTATTCTTAAAGATACTCCTTAATCCTGTTAGTGTAGCGGTCGCTTTCTCAGGCAGCTGCTTTTTTAAAAACATAATGACCTTGTCATATTGGAAGCTCATAAATAATGACAGCAAAATAGTAAAGATCAGGCTGAAAAGAAAGCTTGGAATGGTATTGATAAAGGAAGTAATGATTGAGACTCCGCTTTGCGAGAAGGAAACAATCATATTTTGGAGACCGCTTAGCAAGCTGCTCTGGATCGTATCCAGATCGACTGCCAATGAAGCAGGAATATTACGCATCAATTCCTCGATGGTGGAGGAGATGCTTGTAAATAGGGGTACAATATTATTCTGGTAATAATCGGGGAAGACAGTCAGGGCATCTCTGGCGATAAATACGGACTGAGTAATCAGCCAGAAAATGAGAGTGCCTACGCCAATATAGAGAAGGACGATAATCGTAACAGAGGCAATCTTTTGATTAATCTTAAACTTACGATAGATAAACATAATCAATGGACGAAAAATAGTAACAAGAATAAAGGCTATTAAAAAAGGATAGGTCAGCTGTAAAATTCTAAAGCTCACATAGACAACTAAAGCAATGGCCATGATATAAACAATATTAATAATAAAATCTAATTTCTTCTGAGAGTTTTCTGACAAAAAATCACTTCCTTAATCTAATCTATTGAAACGTATCGTAGCATAACTATGTGGAAACATCAAGCTTTTCTAAGTCTCTAAATATAGATTTGCCGCCAAACCAACAGCCACAAGGAAGCCGCCGATAAGATTGACCATCGAAAAAGCTCCGGTTAGCATGGCATCTATTAAAATACCTGTAAATACCTGGCCGATGAAGGTCAGCAGACTCATCGAAACCGCGGATATCCTGACGACAATCAGATTTGATAAGCACACGACAATAACACCGACAGCACCACCTAAATATACCCATATAGGCTGCCCGGAGGGTGAGACCGTTACTGTATTCACTCCTGAAATCAGGAGTACTAAAAAACCCGCAGCCAATCCGGTAATATAGTTGTATAATGTACTGAAAAACACGTTGCCTTCTTCGGCAAGCGCAGCATTAATCGTTCTGTTGAGGACAATTGTAAAACCGGTTAGCAAAGAGAGGATAATCGGCAGCAATAATGTAACATCTTGGATTGGAACCATGAACATGATTCCGCCCATCACAAATACGATACCAATGAGCTTCTTTTTGTGGAAAGGATGCTTAGGCATGCCAAAAAGACCAAACCGGTCGGTGGCCAGTGAAGTAAGAAGCTGCCCTAACAGAGCTAAGGCAAGGATGGCAGACACGCTGATCTCACCAAAGGCAAGATTGCTAAAAACCGTCGTCGCTACACCAACAACACCGCCTAAGTACTTCCATGGCGGCAACTTCTTTTGTGGCAGGAAATTATATCGCTTGAAAATCATGATGCCGGAAATCAAAACCAAGCCAACAATATGGATAATAACAGTAGCGCCATAAGCACCATATGAGTCGGATAAAACACCGTTTTGCATTGTCATCAGAGCGACCAGCGCCCCGGACAATATTGAAAGTAAATAGTAAAAATTCATATATTATGAGTTCCCCTTTAAGTATTATTCCATTATGAGCGACATTAGCGCTTCTGTCAATGTAAAGCTGAAAGTTCAATACAAAATATGAAAGTATACATTCACCTGATTGTATTTTATTAGGAATCATGTTATATTTTAAAGTAATCATAGACATACATAACAGGAGGAAGTGCGATGAGGAAATTTTTAAATGAATTTAAAGAATTTGCCCTAAAAGGAAGCGTATTGGATTTGGCTATTGGCGTCATTATCGGTGCCGCATTTCAAAGTGTTGTCACTTCTTTGACGGATAATATTTTATCCCCACTTATTGGACTGTTTGTCGGTAAGAATTTTGACGCTCTTTCGCTTGAGGTTCTGGGTGTGACGCTAGGGTATGGCGCATTTATCACAAGTGTCATCAACTTTATTATCATGGCATTTGTCGTCTTTATATTGGTCAAGGGAATCAATAAGATCAATAAGAGTAAAAAACGAAAGGCAGATAAAGCTGTTACTAAAAAATGCCCCTATTGCTGTAGCGCCATTCCGGAACAAGCGACGAGATGTCCGGAATGTACATCACAGCTTCTTAAAAGATAATCAAAGAATTTAAATGTATTGGTCGACAAATCTCCAGATTGTCGGCCAATAGTTTTCTTTATCAACAAAATATGAGTTCGCATGGGATGCGCCATTCACGACATATAAGCTCTTAGGGCAGGTGGCGGCATCATAAAGTTCGTGAACCATGAAAAATGGAACGAAATTATCTTGATCGCCATGAATAAATAAAATTGGTGTCGTAGACTTCTTAACCTGATTAAGGGCAGAGCCTTCATTGAGACTAAAGCCTAACTTTATTCTGCATAATAATGCCGTCAGTGGGAGGATGGGAAAGGTCGGAAGGTTATACATTTTAGGCATCTGATATGCGAATTCATCCATAATTGAGGTGTAGCCGCAGTCTTCAACGATACATTTGACATTTGGTGGAAGTTTTTCACCGGAGACCATCATGACTGTGGCGGCGCCCATGGAAATGCCGTATAGAACGATTTCGGCATCAGGATCAATATCAATAATCTGATCAATCCACTTAAGGATATCAAGCCGATCAAGCCACCCCATGGTAATATCATTCCCCTCACTGTCCGAATGCCCCCGCAGACTAACCACCACCGTGTTATAGCCTTTATCATAGGCATTCTTAGCGGCCGGATTAAGCTCGTCATAGGAGCTGAAATAGCCATGCACGCCCAGCAGCCACTTGTGCGAATTCACGCAACGGTAATATCTAGCCTTGAGCTTCAATCCGTCAAAGGAAGTAATGGTCCAGATATCGGGAAGAGCATTGGCGCACCATTCACTATAGGTCTTGATAAATTCATCGTATTCTTTCGATAGTATAGAAGTAGAATCTTCCTTGCTTTTAGGCGACTTGCTCAGTCGCCTTTTGAACATGGCTAAGGTTGCTCGTGCTGAACGCGTGAGTGTCAATTTGTAAAGTAAATAAGAGATGCCGGTAAGCAGTAGCGTGCATAATAAAGCAAGTGTAGTTAATAGACCTAGTACTTTTTTAAATATTGACTTTGAACGATTCATTAAGCAGCCTCCTTTATCTGGTTAATGGTTTTTGGCGTCATCTATAGTCCTAATAATAGTGAAGCGATCTGAAAATAAATAATAAGTGAAAGCGCATCTACAATTGTCGTAATAAACGGGCTTGCCATAACTGCAGGGTCAAAGCCCACCCTCTTAGCAAGGAGCGGGAGAGTGCATCCCACTACCTTGGCAAGAAGAACTGTGAAAACCAACGTCAGGCAGACCACCAATGCGATCGGCACGCTCACCCGGTCAAGCAGCATTAGCTTAATAAAATTCGCTGCAGCGAGGGTAATGCCGATTAGTACGCCCACCCTGACTTCCTTCCAAAGTATGCGGAATATATCACCTAAGCCAATCTCATTAAGGGATATTCCGCGGATAATAGTAACCGAAGCCTGCCCACCGGCATTACCGCCGGTATCCATAAACATTGGTATGAAGGAGGTGAGAACAACATATGCGGCTAAAGCCTCTTCATACATCTGAATAATGCCTCCCGTAAACGCTGCCGATATCATTAAAATCAGCAGCCATGGAACACGTTTCCGCCATATCTCTAAAACACCGGTCTTCATATAAGGCTTATCACTTGGTGTAATAGCAGCCATCTTCTCAATATCCTCAGTAGCCTCTTGCTGCATAATGTCCACAATGTCATCGACGGTGATGATGCCCACAAGGCGGTCTTCGCTGTCAACAACAGGCATCGAAGTAAAATCATACTTTTGAAATATATGGGCGACCTGTTCCTGATCCATCAGCGTATTGATTGTAATGACGTTCTCCTGCATAATATCACCAATAATATCGGTGGGTTGTGCCAGAAGCAAGCGACGCAGTGAGACTGTCCCCAAAAGCTTTCGGTGAGCATCAAGAACATAGCAGTTATCAATCGTTTCCTTGTCTATACCTTCCCGTCGAATCACTCTGATTGCCTGCTCGACAGTGATGTGCTCCTTTAAATCCACGAATTCCACAGTCATAATGCTGCCGGCGGAATCATCAGGATATTGAAGCAAATGATTAATGTCTCGTCTGGTTTCGGGGTCTGTCTGAGATAAAATCTTCTTAACGACGCTTGAAGGCATCTCTTCGAGCAAATCAGCCGCATCATCGGCATAAAGGTTATCAATGATAGAAGCCGCCTCCCTGTCGGTTAAGCAGTTAATAATGGACTGCTGATCTTCAATGGGCAGATAGGCAAATATCTCGGCTGCCATATTCTTAGGCAGGATACGAAAAATCTTAACGATCTCTTCGCTGGAAAGATCCTCAAATAAAACGGCAATATCGGCAGCATTCATCTCTTGGAGCTCTTTACGTAGCTGGATGTAATTCTTCTCTTCGATAAGCTTATTGATTCTCTGTAACATAATAATTCTCCTTCGCAGTTGATTTCTATGAGTGGTTCGGGGTCGGGAACGTCGCCGGTATTATTATTTGTTTTTTCCTTCATAAAAATCACCTCCAATCGGATTATTATTACATTACCTGAATAACTTAGATAAATCTTTAAATATAATATCCCCAATAGATAAATCGATACTAGTCTGATGAAATATCTCCTGGGATTTTACGGCCTGATAAATAAGCATATAAAGACCGCTTAAAGTCGTCAGCCCATTCTTTTTTGCGAGCTTAAGAAACTTTGTATCCAGTGGATTATAGACAATATCCGCGGCCACCTTAAAGCGGCAGATCACCTCTTCTGATACAATGGACTCATCAATTAATTGAGGAAACATGCCAACAGGGGTGGCATTAATACAAATATCGCCTTTAAAACGGTCAGTTTCTGTCAAAAGAGCGGTCAGGACGTATTCAAAGTGTTCCTTAATCGCTTCAAGCTCTTTAGGAACACTTGACACGACTAAAATCGACTTAGCGCCGCTGTCGTGTAAATAAGCAATCAAAGCCTTAGCGGCACCTCCGGCGCCAAAGATCACCACATCCTTACCGGTCGGAGAAACCTGCCCGTGCGCAAGCATTCGGGCAAAGCCAAAATAATCACTGTTATAGCCATAGCTCCTGCCATCACGGATCTCAATGGTATTGACGGCACCGATGGCCAATGCTTCTGGTGAGATGACATCTAAAGAGGGCATAATCAGCTCCTTATAAGGTATCGTAACATTAATGCCTTTGTAGCCAAGTACCTTAATAGCATCGATAACCTTAGAAATATCCGCTCTTTTCACCTCCAAAACGCCATACACGGCATCGACCTTAAGTGCCTTAAATAGATATTGATTGATTTGGGGAGAAAGCGTATGAGAAAGCTTTTCACCCAATACTGCGTACATTTCCATAAAAAAAGCCTCCTGAAATATTTATCCATAAAATGAGTTTACAGGAAATAAATTCGAATGTAAAGCATGAAATGAAAAAATGAATTCAGGTCTCAACATTATCGGAAAATAATGCTATAATAGAGCAGAAAGATAATATAGCAGGATGGAGGACTACAATTATGAGAAGCTATAAGATTATAACAGACAGCACCACTGACCTGCCGAAGGATTATGCCTTAAAGCAGGATTTGGAGATTATTCCTATTTGTTATTCATTTGAAGGGAAGGTATTTGGCGTGGAAGAAGAGCTTTCATCTAAAGACTTTTTCGACAGGATGCGTAACGGATTAATGCCGACGACGATGGCGGCCAATCCCCAGATGGTTGAACAGATATTAAGTAAATATCTGGATGAAGGCTTTGATGTGCTTTATATTGCTTTTTCTTCAGGGCTGAGCGGAAGCTATAATGTGGCAGCGATGGTAGGGGAGACGCTTAAGGAGAAGTATCAGGGTGCGAAGATATATGTCATAGACTCTTTATGCGCTTCTTTAGGTGAAGGATTAATTGTTCATAAAGCATTAAAGCTTAAAGCAGAAGGAAAGACAATAGATGAGGTTGTGGCATGGCTTGAAGAGAATAAGTTAAACATCTGCCATCAGTTCACAGTGGATGATTTGTTTCATCTTCACAGAGGTGGGAGAGTTTCGAAGGCAGCTGCTATTGTGGGAACAATTATTAGTATAAAACCGATACTCCATGTTGATAATGAAGGCAAGCTGGTGCCACAGGATAAAGTACGGGGAAGAAAGAGAGCCTTAACGGCGCTGGTCGACAATATGGGAAAAAGCATCGGAAGCTTTAAGGATAAGAATGACACGGTCTTTATCAGTCATGGGGATTGTGAAGAGGATGCCGAATTTGTCGGCATCCTCATTAAGGAAAGATTTGGAATTAAGGACGTATTCATAAGCATTCTTGGTCCTACCATAGGTGCGCATACGGGTCCAGGACTGGTAGCATTATTCTTTATGGGCGAGACCAGATAAAGTTACCAGCGTCCGAATTCGGACAGCTTTAAATCCTCGTTTTTATCCAGAACGCTCTTAACAGCCCAGGGGTGAATGAAAAGAAGCAGTGGATTGTCATGTAAGTCTTTAATGCGCTTCATGTCGGAGGTGCCATTAATGGTGGAGACATCAATCTCATCTTTATTGGCAATCCAACGAATATGTTCATGGGGCATGGGATCCATGCGGATCTCTACGCCATATTCACCTTGCAGACGATGCTTTAAGACATCAAATTGGAGGACGCCTACTACACCTACGATGATCTCCTCCATACCTGTGTTGTACTCTTGGAAAATCTGTATGGCACCTTCCTGGGCGATTTGAGAAATTCCCTTAACAAACTGCTTGCGCTTCATGGTATCCGCCTGACGCACCTTAGCAAAGTGCTCAGGCGCAAAGGTAGGAATGCCCTCGAAGGCGAACTTCTTATCTGGCGAGCACAATGTATCGCCAATGGAGAATACTCCTGGGTCAAAGACACCGATGACATCACCGGCATAGGCGTCTTTAATAATCTTGCGCTCCTGTGCCATCAACTGCTGGGGCTGGAGCAGCTTCAGCTTTTTATTTCCCTGAACATGGAAAATCTCCATGCCGGTCTCAAACTTCCCTGAGCATATCCGCATAAAGGCGATTCTGTCTCGGTGCGCTCTATTCATATTGGCCTGAATCTTAAAGACGAAAGCTGAAAAATGATCATCAAAGGAATCAATCATACCAATGTCAGAAGTTCTGGAAAGCGGAGCGCTCGTCATTTCTAAAAAATAGTTTAAAAAGAGCTCGATTCCAAAGTTAGTCAGTGCCGAGCCGAAAAAGGCCGGCGAAAGCTTCCCGCTTGAAACCTCGTCCATGATTAACGGATTGCTGGCGCCATCTAAAAGTTCTATATCGTCTGTAAGCGTCGCATACAATTCATCGCCGATGGTACTTTCTAAATCAGGAGAGTCGAGCGTAAGGTTCGTATCCTTGATCTCTCTCGTGCCATTACCATAAGGTGTAAATGCGTGAATATGCTGCGTCTTTCGGTCATAGACCCCCCGAAAATCCTTGCCGTTGCCGATGGGCCAGTTAATCGGGCAGGTTTTAATGCCTAATACCGATTCTATCTCATCTAATAAATCGAAGGGATCCCTGGCATCTTGGTCCATCTTATTGATAAATGTAAAAATTGGAATATTCCTTAATAAACAGACCTTAAAGAGCTTGATGGTCTGCGCCTCAACGCCCTTAGAAGCATCGATGACCATAACAGCAGAGTCCGCCGCCATTAAGGTTCTGTAGGTATCCTCAGAAAAATCCTGATGACCCGGTGTATCTAAGATATTAATACAATAACCATCATAGTTGAATTGCATGACGGAAGAGGTGACGGAAATACCCCTTTCCTTTTCGATTTCCATCCAATCAGAAACGGCATGCTTTGATGTTTTCTTGCCTTTTACGGAGCCGGCCAGATTAATCGCACCGCCGTAAAGCAAAAACTTCTCGGTCAGCGTGGTCTTGCCAGCATCGGGATGGGAAATAATTGCAAAGGTTCTTCTTTTACTGATTTCATTGATATATTTAGTCAAAATATAGCCTCCAAAAATGTTTTATAGTGTGAGTTTTCTTGCTGGTCGACCTTCTTAAGTGACTCGATCGCACTCTGAAAGTGTTTCTTAATATGCATCTGTGCGGAGGCAATATTGTTATCCCTACAGGCAGACAAGATATTCTGATATGTGCCATTGGCGATCATTCTTAGTTTAGTCGCTTTATTTAAACATATTTCATTCTAAAATCCGCATTCTGATCACAGCATAAGCGGCAGAGTTGATGTATTCACATTGGATCTGCCGCTTATGCTGCTGTTTACTTGCTGTACATAATAGCTTTCATTAACGCATCGGCAACAGCCTGATCTTTAATGATAGAGATGATTGCTGCTGCGAAATCAATAGCAGTTCCCAAACCACGGCTGGTCATGATGTTGCCGTCGATCACGCAATTATCTTCTGAAAATGATGCGCCCGTCAGCTGTTCTTCAAAGCCTGGATAGCAGGTGGCCTTCTTGCCGTTCAATAGGTTTAGTTGACCGAGAATGATTGGGGCGGCACAAATGGCGGCGAGATATTTGCCCTTTGCATTAAATTCTAAAAGTAAGTCGCGCAGACCAACATGTGCTTTGAGATTCTTAGTGCCTGGCATGCCGCCCGGAAGCACTAGCATGTCAATATCAGTAAAGTCTACATCGTTAAAAAGGGCGTCCGCTTCAATTTTAATCCCATGAGCGCCGGTAATCATGGGATTACCGGTGATTGATACAATTGAGATGGGGATATCTGCCCGGCGAAGTAAGTCTACAACAGTTAAGCCTTCAATTTCTTCAAGTCCATCAGCAAAAAACACACATACTTTAATCATGATAACTTCCTTTCCCTTGAATTTATTCGACCCTTTAGACAAATAATACTCTGGTTCCTTCTGCGCTTTTTTATTCATTAATTAGATTGACCGAATTCTTTAATACATTAAAGTTTCCCTCAAATCCCAAATCTATACCACCACATCCAGAAAATAGTGAAATAACACTAAGCTTTTTCTTGGACCGCATTGATTTTTCACCTGCTTTATTTTGCTCTGGCTTTTTTGCACTAAAAGGAATCAACCAAATTCCACTCTGCTTGATCGCCCCAATTACTCTTTGCTGATTACATAATATTTGTACACGACGTACCGTCAAATCCCATCTTTCTGCTATTTCTGTAGCTGATAAATATTTATTCATCTAAAATACTCCTTCTATTGTTACTATTCTATCACATGAAATACGATCTTGTCAGTAAATACTTTTTGATTTCCGGTGTCAAGAAGCTGGATTTTTTGAATAGAATTTATGATAAAAATATTACAAATTAAATACATAATTACAGAAAAATGACTTATGCATATGCAAGGTGCATAGATATGGACTTTGGACAGTTAAAATATTAAGCATTATGCAATGAATCACAAATGTAATATAACATTTTCCCCATACATTTTTGGACTTGATGTTTGAATGCTCATCGGCAGCCGGAACGGTTGGCGTAACTGCGGGAATCACACCATACCTTTCAGCTGCCGGTAAAGTTGTGTTGATAATCTGTATGTTTTTAGGACGGTTAGGTCCGATTACAGTAATGGTTGCCCTAAGCGTAAGACAACATTCACGTGAGGAAAACATAGATTTCCCTAAAGAGCGGGTTATCTTTTGATCAATAAGGCAGTCACATGATCTATGATATCCTCTATATGATTGTTATTTGAAATCGAATATAAATAATGCGCATCGACCGTAAAGTCAACACAGGAACTGTTAATTGTTAGTGAAATATCAGATGATTGATGGCGGTCTTCATTTTTAATCCGATTCGCCGCCCGCCTCCTAATTGGATATATGGTATACCCGTAGTCAATGATGCCTTTAATAATTGCTGAAACCAATCTAGCATCATAATCATCTGTGAACCTGATCCTCAATGTGTTGGTATACAATTGAACATCCTTATTTTGGATGTTTGCACTTGACACAGCATAATTAAAAAGGTACTTTTTGATTGATGCCATCATGATAACCCCCTTAAAGTGATTTGTTTCGATAATAGGATGATATCCCGGTATATTCGCAAGGACTTAAATCATTAAGCATGATTAACTCAAATGCTATGGTTTTTGATGCGAACTGGTTCAAGTATAAGATCAACGACACGACAACTGCCTCACCCTGGCGATTGAACTTTCTGGCTCTCCTTAAGAATAATTTCACCTTATTGGTTTTGGTTTGTAATATTTGTAAAGCGGAAAAGGGATGATTATAGTCAGCATTAACTAAATCAACACACATTTTAATCTGTTCGGCACTAACAAACCAGCCGCTTTCTTCCTGGAAGCCATTAAAGCTGCAGGCTGGAGCAAGCTCAATCATTACCTCAGAATCTTGAGAGAATACACACAGTTCTTTTTTTAACTTGCCTAATAGGCAACAGTCAACATTTATTGCCGGGAAAGAGATGTAAAGATAGCTCGATAAAAATAATTTGCTATAGCCGTTGGTGCCATTATGCTCTTGACGAATTGATGTTGAATCTGAAACAGGATGCAGATGGCCGTTGGGACACATATAGATATACGGTCCAATATGCGGATGAGCGATAACAATAGCTACTTTAGCATTTTCGAAGGTGTTTTTAATAGCTTCTAATATCGTATCCGCAGGTATATATGAAGCTTCAATTTCAACATATTCTATTTGGCTAATCCAGGGATGCTGTCCTTTTGAAATGTTCAGGCATAGATTGTATAGAATAATGCAATTTCCACTGATCCATTTTGGCAAGAACTGATTGATCGCATCGATAAATTCATTGACATTTTCTTGATCGACAGCCGATTCGAATATGATTAATTCTCGGCCCTTTTGGGAAATAGTTGCTTGATCAAATGGCGCCGCAATCCGATGGTCAATATAATTAGTAGTTTTAAAATGCATATGTGCATTTTCCGGAAAAATGCCGTACCAGCTAATCCTCTTTCTCCAGAGCGGCAATTCGCTAAGCAGTTTCTCGATCATTGTTTTTAATGAATAGGCATATTCGCCATTAGGATTTAGCTCCCTGGATTCGATTAGGCTACCGTAATAATAGTGTGAATCGTGAGTATTTGGAATATCAGTCAGGTTAAATAGCGTGGCAATATAGTCAATCTTAAAGCTTGGCGCGCTCTTGATTAAGAACAGATCGATAGGTGTGCCGATCTCATTCTCCAACTCAATAAACAGCTCAATGATTTCAAGCTCGCTTAAATGCAAATCGATATATAAATCTGTCGAAGCATTGATCCATTGTGCTTGATAATTAGGATGGGCAAATTTCTTGACTTTATTAATGATATCTTGAACAATTTTTGCCTTCATTATCTGTCAACCTCCACAACAAACAGGAATAATATGACTTATTATAACTTTAATTTACTATGTTTTTTTGCCGTTTTCAAGACTATATGCAGAATAAAAGGGCGTTTAACAGATATAATTGGATTTATTTGCATTATCCTTACATTTTATTGTATAATAAAGGTATCTTTTGGTTGGTCTTTTATATTAAAAAAGATATATAGCGGTATCTTTATACTTGGACTTCCTAATGATAAACTTATACTTATTATACTATTGGAGGTAAAATATGGAATACAATAAGCGGAAAATTCCATTTGAGCGTCGTTGTGAAATAGGTGAACGTTTGCGGAAATTCAGAGAAAGTAAAGGTTTGACTCAAGATCAGATGGCTGAGATATTGGGGATATCCAAATCGTTTTATGGACAAGCCGAGCGTGGCAACAGCAGCCTGGGAGAATATCGGTTATTGGTATTATCAGATGAACTAAATGCTGACATAGGCTATATATTAACAGGCAAGAAGTTTTATTTTGTTGAAGCTTTTAATACATACATGAGCGTTCCGGAAGACAAAGTAGAGGCTGTTGCGCAAATGGCGAAGCTGGTCACAGAAATACTTTGACATCATCAAAAAAAGAAACGCAGCACCGACGATTATTCAAATCGTTGATGCCGCAGTTATCTCTTAGGCTTTATCGTAGCCGCATCGTAGATGCAGTTGCGACATTTACTTTGCCTTATAAACCTTTGCCGATCCTACTCCAAATTGGAGGCATCTGCTGTGGTCGGTCATAAAGATATCGATATGCCCATAAGGCGTTCCCCGATCCTCTACTGTGAAAACCAGACCATTGACAATTAACTTTGTTCCGAAGGGAACACCGGCCATAGCGATTGTTCGTCCTTCTGTTGCGGCAGTTCCGCTTGCTGTTATTCCGTCTGCCCATTGTCCGCAGCAGATCGAGCAGGCACAGTAGGCGGTGAGCTTAAATTCACCAAGAAATTCACCTACGTCTGCCGCTGTTGCCGGCGAATACGCCTGGACGCCAGACATCGCTGAGGTCACTTGAACATCTGGTGTATCACTGTCATCAATGATTCTTGTCGCCCATACTGCATGGGCGGTGTCGATATCGGAGACAATAATACCGGTTGTGCTTGAGCTGGCATGAATGACCTTGCCTTCGCCCATGTACATGACCACATGGTAGACATACCCGTTTCTTGCGTAAAAAACCAAATCTCCGGGGGCGGCAGATTCTATCGGTATCTGCATGCCATGTCTTGCCTGATCTTCGGCGACTCTTGGCAATGTATAGCCATAATGTGCATAAATGCTTTGAACAAATCCGGAGCAGTCTGCCCCGTTAGTCAGGCTGGTTCCTCCCCATACATAGGGGTTACCAAGAAATTGCTTGGCAAATTCCAGCATCGAGGTACGGATCGCATTCCCGCCGACGCCCTCCTTGATCGAAGTAAGGGTGTAATAGCAGGCCTTATTCTCCTCGATCGGGATAAGCTCCATCGCTTGATTAAGGTTCTCTTCACCGGCTTCTTCGACTAATTCATCTGCCGTCTCACCTTGAATGAGAGAATCCTTTTCAACAAAGCCACGGACATCATTGGATTCAATGAAGATCCAATCCTCTTCGGCGTCAGCGATAATATAGCTAAGAGCGCCATCTGTGAGTTCTCCAACAATTCTACTCTCGGTGTCTTTTCCTTCGTAGATATTTACAATCTCGCCATCAGCAACGGCATAGACCTTATCAATAACCGTTTGCTGGGTGGTTGTCTTCGTATATGCTAAGGCTCTGTTATTGATAGGCTCTACTAGAGCCACGGCAAAATCAAAGTCCTCTTCACCCTTTTCCGATACCATAGTATCAGCTTCTTCACCGGTTAACAGCAGTTCCGTCTTAACAAAGCCGCGGACTACGCCAGATTCTATGTAAATCCAATCACTATCCTCTATTTCTTCGATAATGTAACAGAGATCACCCTTCTTTAGAGTGCCAACTACTATCGGTTCGTCATCTTCAACACAACTGTCATATACATTCACATCGTCGCTTAGAACAATGGCATATACCTTATCAATGGTAATGAAGCGGAACGAATCTTCAATAAAAGGTGGGATAACAAGCTTCGTGGCTGCAAGCAAATCGGCATTGCTTGCAGCGTTAGCTGCTTGTTCCGGGGCTTCGCTTTCCGGAGACTCTGGAGGCTGTGTCTCTTGTGTCTCTGGCTCTTCTGATTCAGATTCGTCAGGAGCCTTAGTCTCAGTCTCGGTTTCGGTTTCGGTCTCAGTTTCAGTTTCAGTCTCTGCAGGAGTTTCAGGTTCCGGAGGGGTGGGGGCTTCGGTATCTGTCGGAGGCGTCTCTGATTCAACGTTCCCTCCTTGCTCCTCCGGCGGTTCAACAACGACCGGACCTGAATCCTCGGTGGTTGCCTCTGCGACCGGCTCAGTTGCATATACAGCCGTCGGCACCATTAATGAGGTGGACAAACAAAGGGCGAGAAGTCTGCCTATCCACACTTTTTTTCTAAACATAATCACCTTTCCTTTTTCGTTCTAGTGTGCAGGTTATTATCAGTTTCTCCTTTTGTATGTATAACGCATGGGGTCATACATACTTGTATTATACACTAAAATGGTCAAAAAATAAAGGGAAAAGTAGAATGAGCCAAAATTTGCATAAAAAAGTAAACAATAGAAAACTAGACATTGATAAGCTAAAATGTTAGTATTTAAGTAGATTTTGTAAAAACAAGCGATTCAGGAGGAATGATGTGTGAATAAGATAGCAGTAGTCACAGATAGTAATAGTGGGATTACTCAGAAACAGGCAAAGCTTTTGGGGGTATCGGTTTTACCGATGCCATTTACTATTGGGAATAAGACATTTTTGGAAGATATAAATCTGACGCAGGAAGAATTTTATGAGAAGCTGACAACGGGAGATGACATATCGACTTCACAGCCATCTGTTGAAAGTGTTGTCAAGCTCTGGAAGGAATTATTAGAAGAATATGATGAGGTGGTACATATACCTATGTCAAGCGGACTTAGTGGCTCCTGTGGCACTGCGATGATGCTTGCAGAGGACTTTGGCGGCAGAGTTTTTGTTGTGAACAACCAGCGGATTTCAGTTACCCAGCGTCAGTCAGTGCTTGATGCTAAGGAATTAATGGACGCCGGTAAATCAGCTAGAGAAATCAAGGATATTTTAGAAAAAGAAAAGTTTAATACAAGTATTTACATAACTTTGGATACATTAAAGTATATCAAAAAGGGCGGTCGTATAACACCAGCTGCAGCGGCTCTTGGAACCTTACTAAGAATAAAACCGGTGCTTCAAATACAAGGTGAGAAGCTAGACGCATTTGCGAAGGCGAGGACCATTAAGCAAGCTAAAACGATGATGATTGAAGCGATTGAGAAGGATTTAAGAGAACGGATCGGCCATTCAGAGGACGGCTTAAAGGTGCATTTGTCTATTGCCCATACTCAAAACCTTGAGTTAGCAAAGGATTTGAAGGCTGAATTGTTGATAAAGTATCCGCATCATGATATTTATGTGGATAACCTTTCCTTAAGTGTTGCCTGCCATATCGGAGAAGGATCAATTGCCATCGGCTGCTCGAAACACATCGAATATTAATCAAAAAATAATCTGATTTTTGTATATTTTTTCTTTATCAGTAAACAATAAGATAATAAATTAGACTAAATTAATAGCTGATAAAGAGAGGATTTTGTACATGAAAGCCACTGGAATTGTTAGAAGAATTGATGACCTGGGCCGCGTTGTTGTGCCGAAAGAGATTAGAAGAACTCTCCATATCCGTGAAGGAGACCCTTTAGAAATATTTACAGACCGTGAAGGTGAGATCATATTAAAGAAGTATTCACCCATCGGGGAGCTGGGCGCATTCGCAAAGCAATATGCTGAGGCGTTGGCAGTGAGCACGGGACATATTATCAGCATCACCGACCGGGACCTGCATATCGCGGTTGCAGGCGCTGCTAAGAAGGAGCTGATGGAGAAGCCGATCAGCAAACAGTTAGAAGACATGATCAATAAAAGAGGCAGCCGCTTAGCCGTATCCGGTGACGAGGGCTTTATCCCAATTCTCGCAGATGATACGGAAAGCTTTATGGTACAAGTCATATGTCCGATTATAACAGAGGGTGATGCGATTGGCTCTGTCATTATTACCGCTAAGGAGAAAGTGAAGATGGGTGAGGTCGAAGAGAAGCTAGCACTGGCAGCGGCTAATTTTTTGGGAAGGCAAATGGAACAGTAAAGGGCGAATCCTCCTTGAAAGTAGTGCCAAAGGCTGATTTTTAGCTGAAATTCATAAGATCCTGTTCGGAAAGGTAAATTTATCTGGCTTTTTCAGAATAAATGCTGAAAACACCTTGACAAACGCATCAGAAACGTTTATAAATAGATTTGGAAGCATTAATAAATTGCTTAACCGAAGTGATTTGAGCCTTTCAGAGCCGACACTTAAGCAGCTGGGTGCTAGGTGTGCTGTGAGGGGAAGTCAGAATCAGAGTCATGTTTGATATGGATAAAATTTTTAGGAGGATTTAATTATGAACAAAGCAGAATTACTAGCAGCTATGGCGGAGAAAGCGGAGTTATCTAAGAAGGATTCAGAAAAAGCATTAAAGGCATTTGTTGATGTGGTTACTGAAGAACTAGTTAAAGGCGAGAAGGTTCAATTAGTTGGATTTGGTACATTCGAAGTATCAGAGAGACCTGCAAGAGAAGGCAGAAACCCACAGACAGGCGAAGCAATGAACATCCCTGCTTCTAAGGCACCTAAGTTTAAAGCAGGTAAAGCTCTTAAAGATGTGGTAAATGCATAATAATATGCTCTGAATGAACGGAATATAGTTGAGCTGTTGCAAGATGATTTGATTTTGCAATAGCTCTTTTAAAATATGTAATTTTTATGAAGGAGGCAACGGTGAGATTAGATAAGTTTTTAAAAGTATCAAGATTAATAAAACGGCGGACGATTGCCAATGAAGCCTGTGACGCCGGACGTGTCATGGTGAACGGTAAGGTTGCCAAAGCTTCAGTCAATATAAAGCAAGGCGATATTATCGAAATTGGTTTTGGAACCCGCAATATTAAAGTAGAAGTGTTAAACATCGTCGATACGACTAAGAAAGATGATGCCAAAGAGATGTACAAATATTTGTAATAAAAGTAAGCACCTCCTAATATATTAAACAAATAACAGTTTTCTATTTAGGAGGGGCTTTTTTAATGGAGGAGAGACAGGTTTTAAGAAGTCACAGGCTCTCGCTAAATGATCGCAAAACGTGCCAGATGACAGGGATCAAAGATGTGATTTCATTTGATGCCGGTGAAATCATTTTAGAGACCGAAGGAGGCTTGCTGCTCATCCGCGGTGAAGACTTACATATGAGCCATTTATCCTTAGATAAAGGGGAAGTCAATGTTGAAGGCACAGTCGAGAGCCTGACCTATTCTGATTCTCATAAAGCTTCCAAACAGGCCGGAACGATTATGGGCCGGTTATTTAAATAAATGATGATTAGTGAAGCGGTAAGATATCAATTTACACTGTTTAAAATGGCTATGGTCTGGGGCGCTGGAATTGTAGCCCTATATGATGTATTGCGAATTTTTAGAAGAATCATTAAGCACTCAAGGTTTTTTACCTATATAGAGGACATCATTTTCTGGATTGGGGCGGCATTTATGATTTATCATCTAATGTATATCAATGATAGTGGTGCTATTCGTCTATATACAATGTTTGGAATGTGTATCGGGATAATTCTATATTCCCTTTTAGTAAGTCGCTTTTTCGTCAAAATGGTAAGTAAGATACTCATCTTAATAATCGATCTCATATTAAAACCAATATTTTTTATTAAAAGAATTTTAGTATTCTTATTCAGACGTTTTTATACAATTTTTAAAAAAATTCACAAGTTTTTTGTAAAAGGATTGAAAAAAATCATGAAAACAGTTAAAATAGGAAATAGCTCGATGTAATTTAGTGTAGATAGGTGAAGTAATGGCGAGAAAAAGAGTAAAGAAAAGAAAAAATAAAAGTGGAGTGCTCCTAATAACCGGCATGGTTTTTGTGCTATGTGGATTCATATTTTTTAATAGCATGCAGCTTAAGCAAAAGCTTAATCAATATGAAGCAACGGAAGCTGAGTTAAAGGAACAGATAGAAGCAGAGGAAGCGCATGCGAAGGCGCTGGATAAAGAAGACGAGTATTCCAAGACGCAGGAATATATCGAATCCATCGCAAGAGATAAGTTGGGTTTGATAAAGGATAATGAGATTATATTTAAGAGAAAGAATCAGTGAACTAAGAGAATGCCAGAAGAAATGTTGATCATTTTTTTCTGGCATTCATTTGTGAAGTAAATGATGTCAGGGGCAAATGGATTTGCGATGAAATCGAACATGTTCAAATAAATGAAGCGCCTCGAAAGATTATTTTTAGATTTTCTATGGGAATTGATGTCTAAAAGTTTTTTAAAATCCTTTCATGAAATGACAAATAATTTCTTGTCAATCCCTTATAATTGTGAGCTACAAACCAAGAAAGGATTAGGTGGATAGTCTATGAAAAGGATTGATTTCAGAAATTTAGTCGCTGCGCTTATTGGCGCAGTGATTAATCGGTCAATCATACTCATGATGAATCCTTTTGGCATTGCATATTTTGCTTCTGCATATATGTATAAGCCAGGGCGCGGACTATTAGCTGTAGCTTCCATACTAGGGATGTCTTCCGCTTTACCGGTGAATGTACTGATAAAATATGTTGGTGTCATGATGGGAATCGTCATAATGACTAAGATACTGGAAATTAGAAAAATTGTAGTAAGTCCAATAAAGATGGCGATTATCTCAGGGGTGATGGTCAGTGTCGCAGGATTTGCTTATAGCCTGGGGTTAAATGGCTTGTATCGGCAGGATTTATTAAGAATAGCGGAGCTGTCTTTATTAGAAGGTGTTGTCGCCCTAGTATCGGTTTTTATCTTTAATAAAGCCGTAGGTGTTATTTTGAATCGCAGCGGAGAGAAGAGCATCGGCAATGAAGAGCAGATCGGCCTTGGAATTATGCTTGCCCTGTGCGTGTTTGCTTTGCGGGGCGATATGATTGCCAGATATTCTGTCATGGAGGCTTTTATCTTTTTTGTGCTGCTCTACATTGGCTATAGCTATGGTTCTGGGGCGGGCGCAGTGTCTGGCGCATGTATCGGGGGCGTGCTTGCTTACCTTCAAAATGATATGGCGATCATGGGCTATATGTGTGTGCTGGGGATATTAGCGGGCGCATTTAGGGAGAGGGGGCGCATTTTAAGCGGCACTCTATATCTGGCTTCGGCGGCTCTGATCGGCTATTTAGGTGTGCCATGGCTTTTTCAGACGACGACTGTGCGGGGGATATTAGCAGGCAGCTTATTATTCCTTTTGTTGCCAGATGGTTTTGTGAAAGCGGTTGGCAGTCAAAAAATAACGAAACCAGAAATGCTTGCTGCGGGCAACACAGGTGCTAATATCAATAGCACTGCCATTAATGGCAGTGAAAAAATGACAAAAGACCGGCTTAGAGAGTTTTCCACTTCTTTTAAGAAAATCTCCAGAACTTTTAATGAGAGTGTGAGGCCGAGGATAGATTTGACAAAAGAGGAGCTTGACGAAGCGTTTGATGAATTGACCAACAATGTTTGCAGCCAATGCAGCCGCTGTGAGTATTGTTGGGAACGGGAGTATTTTGATACCTATAACGCCGCCACCAATATTTTGGATTATTTTTCTAAAAACGGAGAAATGGAGAAGGGGCAGGTGCCGATTAGCTTTAAACGTCGTTGTATTAATATTGAGGGGTTTTTGAATGAAACGTCAAGAGTCATGGAGGTGGCTAAGTTGAATCTGAATTGGAAAAATCGTTTGATGGAAAGCCGTTTGGCCGTGGCTGGGCAGCTTTGTGAGGTGGCGGGGATTATTGATGAATTTGCCGATGGGTTAAATGAGGAGAATATTATCATTCAGTCGGAAGCGGACCGTTTAAAACAGAAGCTGGCCTTTGGTAAAGTGAATGTAAAGAGCTTAACGATTGTTGAAAAGCCCAATCATCGTAAGACTGTCTATATGGTGGCAAAAACGAGGCGGGGGCGCAGTGTCACGTCTAAGGAAATAACGGAAATTATTAAAGAGGTCTTGGGCAGAAGCTATACGTTAGCCAAAGGAAGCAGGCTGATGATATCTAAAGAATATAATACCTTTGAATTTGTTGAGGATATTCGCTTTAGAACGCTTCAGGGCGTGGCAAAAACAATGAAGTCAAAGGAAAGTGTGTCCGGAGACAGTTATACCTTTATGCCGTTGGACACGGGGCAGCTGGTTATGTCACTATCGGATGGGATGGGTTCGGGCGAGGCTGCCAATGAGGATAGTGAATATATTATTGAAGTATTGGAACAGTTGATGGAGAGTGGGTTTAGCAAGCATTCGGCGATCCGGCTGATTAACTCGGTGATGTTCCTAAAGTCGGACAAGCAGGCATTTTCCACGATTGATATGGGTATAATGGATCTTTATTCGGGGATGTGCGAATTTATTAAAGTAGGAGCATCAACAACCTTTATTAAAAACAAAAACAAGGTGGAGGCCATCCGGTCTACCACCCTGCCCATAGGGGCTTTCACACAGGTGGAGTATGAGGGGATATCTTGGGAATTAAGTGATGGGGATATGGTTATTATGGTGACAGATGGAATTGTCAATAGTCTGGAGGGTGAAGACAAGGATGAGAATTTGAAGGAATACATTGCCAATCTCAATATTAATAATCCGCAGGAAATCGCCAATATGGTGTTGGAATATGCCATGCTAAACAGTGGTTTTGATATTAGTGACGATATGACAGTATTAACATGTGGTTTTTATAAAACAAATAATTAGAAGGTATACAGGAGGGGATTCCTATGATAAAATGATGAATAAGGAGTGATTTGTTTGGATGACGATTTGATTCAAAAGGTTTACCAATATATGATGAATCATGATATGCTGGCTGCGGGTCGGCATATCATTGTGGGAGTATCAGGAGGTGCAGATTCCATGTGCCTTCTTTTTGTGCTGCTGAAGTTAAGAGAACGGCTGAATATCACCCTAAGTGTCGTGCATGTCAATCATGGTCTAAGAGGCAGCGCTTCCGATGAAGATGAGAGATTTGTTGAATCGGTTTGTCATGAACAGGGAATATCTTTTTATAGCTTCTCCATTAATATAAGTGAATATGCCAGACAGATGAGCATGTCGGTCGAGGAAGCCGGGCGCCATTACCGCTATCAATGCTTTAAGGAGGTTCTTAAAAAAGTGGGCGCGGATATCATCGCCGTTGCCCATAACCGTGATGATGTAGGAGAAACTGTGCTGCTGAATATTTTTCGCGGCACGGGGATCAGGGGCCTTAAGGGAATACCGGCTAAGCGAGAGGGGATTATCCGCCCGCTTTTGTGTATAAGTCGTCAGGAAATCAAAGCGTTTGTGGATAAGCATTCGATCGCATACCGTACGGATGAAACCAACTTCCAGAAGGATTATGTCAGGAACCGCATCAGACTTAAGATATTGCCTGATGCAGAAGAATATATTAATAACCAGGCTAAAAACCATCTATATCAGCTATCGGTCATGGCAACAGAGGTAGAGAGCTTCATTTCAGAACAAACTGACAATGCTTATTTGGCGACGGTAAAGGATAATAATAAAATCTTGATCGAGGCTTTTTTGGCGTTGCATATTGTGTTGAAAAGGGAAGTGCTAAGGCGAGTGATCGCCTTGGCATCGGAGATGCTTAAAGACATTAGCTTCGCCCATATTGAAGCAGTGCTTGAGCTTGCTGACCGTCAGGTAGGGAAGAGGGTGCAGCTGCCTAATGGCTTGGTTGCAATTCGCGGTTATGATTATATTGAGATTAGCGCCTCTTTAAGTGATGATTTGAAGGATTTTACAATGGAACCAATTGATGTGGATATTCCCGGTGAGTATGATTTACCGTTTATTAATAAAAGCGTGTCATTTACTATAAAAAATCTGGAAAAAAGTGAAAGAATTCCGGAAAAGCAGTATACGAAATGGTTTGACTATGATAAAATAAAAGTTGGTTTAAAATTAAGGACCCGTTTACAGGGTGATTATTTAGTGATTAACAATGGAAATAATAAGCAGCTGACCCGCCTTATGATTGACCAGAAGATACCTAAGGAAACACGGGATCAGAGGATTTTGCTGGCAGATGGCCCACATGTCGTGTGGCTGCTAGGTGATCGGATCAGCGAAGCGTACAAGATTACGCCACAGACTAAAAGAGTATTAATTGTGAGGATAAGTAAGACACATCTTGATGAATCGTGCACTAATGCGCATAGATGGGAGTATAAGCATGAAGGATAAGATAAGAGTTTTATTAACAGAAGATGAAGTTGATAAGAAGATTGAGCTGTTAGGAGAGAAGATAAGCGAGGATTATGCAGGTAAGTGCGTGCATTTGATCTGTGTTTTAAAAGGCGGCGTGTTCTTTACCTGTGAACTTGCCAAGAGAATTACGGTTCCGGTATCGATAGATTTTATGAGTGTTTCCAGCTATGGGAATGAAACCAGCAGCTCTGGGGCAGTCCGGATCCTCAAAGACTTAGATGAGCCTTTAGAGGGGAAGGATGTATTGATTGTTGAAGATATTATTGATACAGGCAACACGCTGCACTATCTGATTGAGATATTATACAAGCGGAATCCTAATAGTATCAGGATTTGTACGCTGCTAGATAAACCAGAGCGCCGTACGGCCGATGTTAAGGTGGATTATGTAGGCTTTAATATTCCAGATGAATTTGTCGTAGGCTACGGCCTTGATTATGCTCAAAATTATAGAAATCTTCCATACATTGGTGTGGTAGAGAATGACTGACTAAACATATCATAAAGGAGGATAAGACGTGAATAATAGAAGAGGATTGAATATTTGGCCTCTTGCCGGTATAATGATTTTGCTTATGTGGTTTCTTTATCAGGGAGTATTAGGCAATACAGTAAGTGAGTATACTTATGCCGATTTTGTATATGATGTCCAAGAGAATAGTGGGGAGATCAAGTCGATAGTCATTTTACAAAATCAGGAGGTTCCAACCGGTGTTGTCAAAGTGACTAAGACTAATGGTGATGTCTATAGTGTTAATGTTCCTGATGTTAAGGATATCAAGGAATTGCTGGTAGGATCGGCGGTTGAGAGTCCGAATTGGGAATTCACTGATGTTGACAGACCGTCATGGCTTGAGAATAATATAGTAACGATTGTGCTTGGCATTGCTGTCATTGCAATCATGTTTTCGTTTATATCGGCTCAGCAGGGCGGCGGCTCAAACAATAAAGTCATGAACTTTGGAAAGAGCCGGGCAAAGATGACCAAGGATGGCTTGCAGAATATTAATTTTAAGAATGTTGCAGGCTTAGATGAAGAGAAGGAAGAGATGTCAGAAATCGTTGATTTCTTGAAAAGTCCAGGTAAGTACACCAAGGTAGGCGCAAGAATTCCTAAGGGCGTACTTCTTGTCGGACCGCCAGGAACAGGGAAGACGTTGATGGCCAAAGCCATTGCCGGAGAAGCCGGGGTGCCATTCTTTAGTATTTCCGGTTCGGATTTTGTGGAGATGTTTGTAGGTGTAGGCGCATCAAGGGTTCGCGACCTGTTTGAGACAGCGAAGAAGAGTGCGCCAAGTATTGTATTTATTGATGAGATTGATGCCGTAGCCCGCCGGAGAGGCGCCGGTATGGGCGGCGGCCATGATGAGCGTGAACAAACCTTGAACCAGTTATTGGTGGAGATGGATGGTTTTGGCGTTAACGAAGGAATCATTGTGATGGCGGCGACGAACAGGGTTGATATTTTGGATCCGGCGATTTTGCGGCCAGGGCGCTTTGATCGAAAGATCGGTATAGGACGTCCTGATGTTAAAGGGCGGAAGGAGATTTTAGTGGTTCATTCCAAAGGCAAGCCATTGAGTGAGGATGTTGACTTGAATCAGGTTGCCCAGACGACAGCGGGATTTACCGGTGCGGACTTAGAGAATCTTTTGAATGAATCCGCTATTAATGCGGCTAAAATGAATCGTGCCTATATTGTTCAGGAGGATATTCAAAAGTCGTTTATTAAGGTGGGTATTGGTACGGAGAAGAAGAGCCGTGTCATTTCAGACCAAGAAAAGAAAATCACCGCATATCATGAGGCGGGGCATGCGATTCTATTCCATGTATTGCCTGATGTCGGACCGGTGTATACCATATCTGTCATACCTACAGGTGTTGGCGCAGCAGGCTATACGATGCCGTTGCCCCAGAAGGATTACATCTTTAATACAAAAGGGAAGATGATTCAGGATATTGTCGTATCCTTAGGCGGACGTGTAGCGGAAGAGCTTATCTTTGATGATATAACCACTGGGGCCTCCCAAGATATTAAATCGGCAACTGCAACAGCCAAGGCGATGGTGACACAGTTTGGGATGTCAAAACAGATCGGGCTGATCAATTATGGCAGTGACGAGGATGAGGTGTTTATCGGTAGGGATCTGGCGCATACAAGAAGCTACAGTGAGGGCGTTGCATCAGAGATTGATAAAGAGATCAAGAGGATCATAGATGAGTGCTATCAAAAAGCAAGAAGTATTATTAAGGAGCATATGAGCATCTTACACAGGTGTGCAGAGCTATTAATTGAAAAAGAAAAGCTTAGTAAAGAAGACTTTGAAGCGCTGTTTGAAGCATAACCCTTGCGAAATGTATAAAAAGATTTTTGAAACTCAATAATTTGTGTTCCAAATAAACAAAATGGAAAATTATATCATAAGATTTGTACAAAAAAACAGGTATAAAAAAGTTATCTTTGTGAACACTTATTGGTGGGAACATTATATAATAATTATCGTAACCCCCCCCCAATACATTATATAGTTTTTTGTTACACCCCATAAGAAACAAAAAATACCTTCTCCGAAAAGGACAGCAGATCGACTGGCTGTCCTTTTTACTTTCCAGATAAAATAGTTGTATAAAATCCTGTGTTATTATAAAATGATATTAGAGTCAAAAATCTAATTGGTCTTATAGGAAGATATAGAAAATATAAGGAGATTATTATATGGATAGTTTTAATATATTTACTCGCTTATCCAATGCCCAGAAGCTACATATATATGCTGCAAGTGCCAGGCAGCTTCTTAATAAAAGGGCATTGTTTGCAGATGGAACGAGTTATTATCGAGTTTATCATAAGAAGCCTGATGGTTATGAAGCCTGCTTAAAATTTCGCACTGCAAGAGATAATGTAGATTCGGTCTGGGTGGTGACCCTTGATGCTTGTCATAAGATGAAGAAGGCTATAAGCGATGATTTGTTTGATTATTATCAAGTTATTATTCCGTGCGGTGATGGTAATACCGAGTACTATTATCGAATCAATAGTGGAAAAACTACTGTTTATTATAATAAACGTGGCTACATGAATGAGGAACAGAGCTATTATAATTTTAAACTGGTTCCAGAGTTCAAAACGCCGGATTGGGCCAAAGGTGCGGTGTTTTATCAAATATTTATCGATCGGTTTTGTAATGGAGACAAGACCAACGATGTTCTCGGCAGAGAATATATATATATTAAGAATGCGGCGCTAAGGGTCGATGATTGGTCCAAAGAGCCTGAACCTATGGATGTTCACCGGTTTTATGGCGGTGATTTGCAGGGAGTAATGGATAAGCTTGATTATCTTAAGGATTTGGGCGTAGATGTGATTTATCTGAACCCTATTTTTGTGTCGCCGTCAAATCATAAATATGACATTGAAGATTATGATTATGTTGATCCCCACTTTGGGGTGATTATAAAGGATGAGGGTGAATGCCTTCCGGAGTGGGAGGATTCTAATCATAGAGCGTCACGTTACATATGTCGTGTGACAAGCAGAGACAATCTTAAGGCCAGCAATAGGCTCTTTATTCAATTGGTCGAAGCTATTCACAGCCGTTCTATGAAGATTATTTTAGATGGCGTATTTAACCATTGTGGCTCCTTTAATAAATGGCTTGACAGAGAGAGGATCTATGAGAATCAGGAAGGCTATGAAAAAGGTGCGTTTATTGATGCTGATAGCCCTTACCATACGTTTTTTAAGTTTAAGGAAGGGTCTTTCTGGCCTTATAATACCCAATATGATGGCTGGTGGGGTCATGATACCTTACCTAAGTTAAATTATGAGGAATCATCCCTATTGGAGGAGTATATCTTAAATATAGCTAAGAAGTGGGTTTCACCGCCATTTAATGCCGATGGCTGGCGTCTGGATGTGGCGGCGGATTTAGGAAAGTCTTCGGAGTATAACCACGAGTTTTGGAGAAGGTTCAGGGAGGTTGTCAAGGAAGCCAATCCCAATGCGCTGATTCTTGCAGAGCATTATGGTGATCCCAGCGGTTGGCTTAAAGGTGACCAGTGGGATACAGTCATGAACTACGATGCCTTTATGGAACCTGTAACTTGGTTTTTAACTGGGCTTGAAAAGCATAGTGATGAGTTTCGACAAGATTTGGTGGGCAACTATGAATCTTTTCAGAATGCCATGAGTCATCATATGTCCAGGTTTCATAGTGAATCCTTGTTTGTGGCAATGAATGAATTGTCAAACCATGACCATTCCAGATTCATGACCCGTACGAATAAAAGGGTTGGTCGGATTAGCTCATTGGGAGCCGCCGCCGCCGCAGAGGGCATCAATAAGGCGATTATGAGACAGGGTGTTGTTTTTCAAATGACATGGCCGGGCGCCCCCACTATTTATTATGGTGATGAAGTGGGGTTATGCGGCTGGACGGATCCAGACAGCAGGCGGACATTCCCTTGGGGACGTGAGGACATGGAGCTGCTTCAATTTCATAAGGATATTATCCATATTCATAAGAAAAACAGTGCCTTAGTAAGGGGATCGCTTAAGTTTCTTTTGGGCAGGATGAATTTAATTGCGTTTGGAAGGTTTGATGATGAGCAGCAATGTGTCGTCATTGTCAATTGTAACCAGGAGGATGGCGTTAAAGCAGATATACCAGTATGGGAAATTGGCGTGAATGACGGCAGTAAGATGACGACGCTGATCACAAGCAGCCGAGAGGGCTATTCGCTTGAGGATAAAACCTATACAGTGAGTGACGGGGCTTTATCCCTTGAACTTATGGGTGAATCGGCGGTCGTATTAAGAAGCATGCCGGAGGTGTTGGACTGAGGTGATTGTATTCATTTATTCCTTTGCGGCTTTAATAACAGGGTTCATTTTAGATATGCTGCTTGGTGACCCTCATGATTTTCCTCATCTTGTGCGGTGTTTGGGAAGCTTAATTACGACTACTGAAAGGGTCACGAGGAGAGCCAAAAGGTTTGGCGGTTTCCTTTTGGTTTTAGTAGTGGCGTTGATTTTTGTAGGAATACCGTTTTTGGTGCTGTTTATCAGTTATCGCTTCTTTCTGCCGTTAGGTTATATTGTAGAAAGCTTCTTGTGCTATCAGCTGTTGGCAGCTAAGTCGTTAAAAACAGAGAGTATGAAAGTTTATCATAGTTTAGTGAGCGAGGATATAGAAGGTGCAAGAAAGAACGTGTCAATGATTGTGGGGCGCGATACCGCATCCTTAGACCGAGAGGGGATTACCCGTGCAGCGATTGAAACTGTTGCAGAAAATACGACGGATGGTGTTGGCGCTCCACTAATCTTCATCATGTTGGGCGGCGCAGCATTGGGCTGTCTATATAAAGCGGTCAATACGATGGATTCAATGGTGGGCTATAAAAATGACCAATATCTTCATTTCGGTCGATTTGCCGCTAAAACCGATGATGTTTTTAATTATCTTCCCTCGCGCATTTGTGCTTTATTGATGATTTTAGCCACATATATACTGCGGTTTGACGGCAAGAACGCTTTTTTTATTTGGCGGAGGGACAGGCGTAAGCACGCCAGCCCCAATTCCGCACAAACAGAGTCGGTTTTGGCCGGTGCGCTGGGAATCCGGCTGGCAGGACCTGCTTCTTATCACGGAACGATCTGTGATAAGCGTTACATTGGGGATGATATGCGCCCCGTTCAAGTTGAGGACATAGTAAGTGCTAATCGGCTGATGTATGCGACGGCGTTTTTGACGTTGATATTTACATTGCTGTTTAGAGCTTGCTTGTTCTTCTTGAGATGGGCTTAATGATTAGGGATAAGGAAGGTGGATAAAAGTACGGAAAAATGGCTTGATGTTATTGAAGACAGGCTGAGCTATAGGCGCTGGTATTGCGGTCATTATCATGTTGACAAGTCAATCGACCGCCTGCGGTTTATGTTTACGGAGATTCGGGAATTTGATTAGCTCGATCATCATCTTGGTAATTAAGCCGCTGCAAAAGCGGAGGAAACGGCTAAATTAAGAAACCCACTGCCGACAATCTGGCGGTGGGTTAGTTCTTTTTGCGTGAAATTCATCTGAAATATTCTCCCTTTTTACAATCTAATCATTTTAACATCGCAACCCCCCAATAGTTAATACAATCTTTTTCAAGGCAAAGTGACGCAACTAAGATTAACATATTACGTTACATTAAGTTGGTTGTATTGTATTATGTTGTTTGCTATGATGTAATCAAACATAACATTAGGAGGAAACCTTATATGGCATATCTATTGATGATCTTGTCAACTACTCCAGTAAAACGAGTCAAAGCCTGATTCCGCCAAAAGGCAAGCATATTTTTGGTGTGGCTTCACTCGGCGATAAGGGGCAATTCATTATTCCAAAGAGAGCAAGGGAGATTTAGATGAGGAACGTGGTATAGCTTTAGCAAAAGCAGATCTCATGATGCATTTTTATGAATTGTTGAAGGGAGAATATGATAATGACGAGCAAACCCAAAAGGAGGTGTAAAAAAATGGAATTATTATACTTTTATCAATTTTGATTCTGCTTATTGCTGTGGCTTCCATTTTCATTTACAAAGGCATGCGATACTGGCAGAACGATTTAGAAAAGACAATGAAAGCAGGTTTTATTGAGCAGTAGGCCATTTTGCCGGATGGCTCCGTCATTAACTATGCAAAAGGACCGGACAATGGGGATGCGTTGCTTCTTATTCATGGTCAGACAGGAGCATGGCAGCTATGGTGGAGACCGGATTGTCGGCGCTGTACTGGAAGACCCGCCGGTGTTTTCCACGGAATCTGATTATTTTGAGCAGTCCTTTGCTTATCAGGATACCTACAAGCTCATGCACGAGAAAATATCTCTTGCGCTCGAACGGATATTCTGCTAGAATGTAATAAGAATATATGTTCGACACAAAGGACATCATAATCTTTTACTGGAGGTCAGATGGACATGACAACAATTAATAAACTTTTAGATGTCAGTGAAGAATGGCTTCAATACGCTATTCGGCTCAATCTTCTGAATGAGAAAAAAGAGGATTTGATTGAATTGAAGTGTGAGGTTTTAGATCACAATAGGATAAAACCTTATCTAACCAGCATCTTAGATTTTCACGGTACATTAGTTAGCAATCATAAGAACCCAGATTTGCCTATTCATAAGCTATTATTTTTACTGGATCTTGGGCTAGACTGTTCCGTTTCAGAAATACGGATTGCGATTGACGAAATCATGAAGCACAAAGATAGTGACGGTGTTTATCAATCTCTCACCAATATCCCAAAACATTTCGGAGGTAGTGGAGAGGATGCCTTTTCATGGTGCTTGTGTGATGCTCCCTTGCTATTGTTAGCTCTGAATAAGGCTGAGGTGGATTATAATGATCACATCAAAGCCGGTGTGGATCACCTTGCATCTTTTCATAAAGACAATGGCTTTCCCTGTACTGTTTCAAGCGAACTTGGCAAATTCAGAGGACCAGGTCGAAAAGATGACTGCTGCCCATACGCCACGCTCATTATGCTGAAACTGCTTATAAGCATATCAGAATATCAAAATAGCGGGATTGCAGACAGCTGCGCTAATTCACTGCTTTCCCTATGGGAAAACAGTATGGAAAAACACCCATATATGTTTTATATGGGAACTGATTTCCGTAAATTGAAAGCGCCTGCTATGTGGTACGACATTGTCAGCGTAGTTGATGTTTTAAGCAAATGTGACTGTGTTAAAAATGATAAAAGGTATTTAGACATGCTTTCGCTCATCCAAGATAAACAGGGCAAAGATGGATTTTTTACACCAGAATCAGTATTTCAAAAGTTTAAGGGTTGGGATTTTGGACAGAAGAAATCAATATCACCGTATCTTACATATTTTTGTCTGAGGATATTTCATCAAGTGAGTTGAGGTACGTTGGACAGCTTATTAGTACCGGTAATAGTACTGACATGTACAAATAAAAAAATCGTAAAAATATCAAGATTGGCTAGACAAAAAGGCGAAAGCGGAATATAATAATTTGCGTATAACAGTTCGCAAAATGGAGGAAAATAAATCTAAAAAAAGATTGGGAGATATTCTTGAGAGAAATGTGGATAAAAGGCATTATGCATCAAAGGAGATTGTAGCGATAACATAATAAAGTAGACCTGCCCCGTTTAGACCAAGAAACGGATGATAGGAGTGGTAACGATGAGTGATAGTATAAATGCAAGTAAAATCCTGCTTGTTGATGATGAGCGAGACATCATCAACCTTTTGGAAAAAGTATTGAGGCAAGAGGGCTTTAAGAATATTTTAAAAGCAACAAGCGGCGAAAGTGCGATAGTAATATGTGGGTCTGAAAAGCCGGACGTGATTGTTCTTGATATTATGCTCCCAGGAATTGACGGTATAGAAGTATGTAAGAAAATCCGCAGGTTTTCAATCTGCCCCATCTTGTTTCTATCATCCAAAAACGATGACATAGATAAAATATTAGGACTTAGCAGCGGCGGCGACGATTATGTGACAAAACCGTTCAGCCCAAAAGAAGTAGCCTTTCGCATAAAGGCGCAGTTGCGGCGTAAGCAATATGAGCAGAACAACACTCATTTTACGACCGTTATCGAAGTCAATGATATTCAAATAGATACCGATAGTCAGCGGGTTTATAAGGCAGACAAAGAAGTTCACTTGACAGCCTGTGAATATCAGTTATTAGAATATATGGCACAAAACGCAGGTAAAATCTTAAGCAAAGAACGCCTGTATGAGCAGGTATGCGGCGAATACGGGATTGGTGTTGACAATACTATGATGGTCCACATCCGACATCTGCGTGAAAAGATTGAAGATGATCCGGCCAATCCAAAATTGATCATGACAACAAAAGGCTTGGGATATAAACTGGAAAAGCGGGTGTGAATTCATGAGAAAATCAAGTTACAAGTCAATTATCGCACTCTACGTCATTATGTCTGCCGTATTCCTTGCCACAGCGCCTGTCGGCATAGGACTGCTGTTTAGCGTGATAACCGTGGCCGATCCGAACGACAACAACGTATTAAGTGATTGGCCGCTTCAATTTACAAGAGATTTTGCCAGTAATATTACAGTCGAGAATAACCTGCCCTTTATTAGCGATGACGGAATAAAAGAACTTGATCGCAACAATCTGTGGATACAGATTATTGATGCAAATGGGAATGAAATCTATTCCCATAATACGACGTCGACCCAACAGATCCACTATGCTCCGATTGAGTTTCTTGAGCTATATCAGGGCGAAGATAATACGGAGCTGACAGTCTGCGTAGGGTCGGTTGAATATAACACCGAGCAATGGTCGTACATCATCGGCTTTCCAATGAACATCTCAAAAGTGACCATGTATCTTGACGGTGACGGTTTTACAAGCGGTAAGTCAATGCTTTTGATGTTACTATCTGCCATCGGTTTGTTGATGATCGTTTGCGGCGGGATATTCGGTCTTTGGATTATCAGGCATTTCCGCAAAATGACGCAAGCCGTAGGGCTAATTGCCTACCGGCTGTATGAGCCGATTCATACAAAAGGCGTTTTTCAGGACATTTATGATAGCTTAAATGAAATGAATATAAAACTGCTGGCAAGCGACGAGGAAGCGATGCGCATTGAAGCCCAACAGGAAGAATGGCTGACGAATATTACTCATGACCTTAAAACGCCATTATCGCCCATCAGAGGACATGCAGAGCTTTTGGCTGACCCGGAATATCCAATTACCGAAGCCGACCGTATCGAGTTCGGACAGATCATCTTGAAAAATACGGAATATGCCGGAGCGTTGATAAATGATCTGAAGCTGACCTATCAACTGAAAAACGGCATGGTTCCTCTGAATATGCGGCAAGCAAACCTGACCCAGTTTTTGAAAGAAAGCATAATTGACATACTGAACAACCCGGATTATTCCGATAGAAATATTAGCTTCATGGGTGAGGATAGGAAGATCAGCTATTCTTTTGATGAACAGCTGTTGAAGCGGGCAATCAATAACCTGATTATGAATGCGCTTATACATAATCCCGAAGATACTGTCATCCGAATTGGGATACAAACTACCGATCAAACGAGGATAACCATAGAAGATAATGGCAGAGGCATGGATGCCGAAGAAGTAAACAAGCTGTTCCAGCGTTATTACCGTGGCACGAATACGGATGAAAAAGCAAAGGGGACGGGGCTGGGCATGGCGATTGCAAAACAGATTATTGAACTTCACGGCGGTGATATTTTCGTGGAAAGTGCGTTGGCTGTCGGTACGAACATAACAATATGTTTTCCTCAATCAAATTTAGATTAAAGGCGGTGACTATGTGAAGAATGTAAGAATAAAAGCTATGCTGCTTATTATTGGCTCCTTGATAGTTTTACAGCTTTCATTATTTATCATAAAACAAATTTTTTTGATTTTTATTGAGAGGACAAAATATACCGACTACATTGCTTCAATGATCGGGATGATTATTCTTTCGATTTTATTTATTCTCTTTGCAAACAAGCAAAAGGTGGCTTTATCGGTTTTCCCTGAACGTTTCAATAAGTTTTACATATTAGGAACATGTGTAGCGGCTGTTTTATTTGTAGCTTCTCCTTCAAATTATTCAGGTGGACTTCAAGCAATCATGCTTCTGTTTTATGGTAGCATCGTAACACCGATATTTGAAGAACTGATATTTAGGGGATATATCTGGAATGAGCTCAATGCTATTTTTGAAAAAGAATGGATTACCTATATTGTTTCGGCTGTCTTGTTTGCTCTTTGGCACTTGGGATATGTAGATTCCATTGCATTTAGAACGGAAACAGGACTTGCAAGCGTCATGTTGTGGAAAGCTGTTGTTGGCTTGGGTTATGGAATTGTTTTGGGAGCTTTGCGTCTTAAAACAAGAAATAGTTATTCAACAATGCTTCTGCATGGGGTGATGAATATTTTTGGACGATGAACATAGTCCGTTTTCCTGCCGAAAAATAAGGTTAAATTAAGGTTAGCTAAAAGATAGATTAAGGTTGCAAACTTATACTCTAACGCAGAGTTAGAAATAGTTTGCAGCCTTTTTGTTTTGGGCAAAGGTGAGATCAGAAAGCAGGTGAGGATTTGAGAATCATATTGAAATACATTTTTAACAGTGTAAAGGAGCGAAAGCTACGGACGTTAGTAATGCTCTTGTCAGTTACGTTATCAACAACGCTTCTTTTTGTGTCGTTTGGAATTGGCGCTTCCTACGAGAGCGCACAACGGAAAATGGCGATTGGCTATGCCGGATCCGCCAGCATATCGGTTATGTATGAACAGCCAAACCAAGATGTGGCGTGGATTACAAAAGAGGAGGTCCCAGAACTGTCTGGGATACAAAATGTCGTTGGAATACTCACTACAAGAGGACTTTACGCCGAAAAAGGCTATTATGAAAATTTTGATATTCTATCCGCTGATTTAGTTGATTTGGACGCTATCAATGCACCGCGTATTCAAGACGGCAGTCTATCGGATTTTACAGGGTATAAAATCGCACTACCGGACAGGTTTGCCAATAAATACGAAACGCAGGTCGGCGATACGATCAGTCTGAAAATAGACGGCGAATACTATGAGTTTGAGGTTGCGGCAATCTGTGCCTATGATACTATTTTTTTACGGAATACACGGGGATTCAATGTTCTGGTGCCCTTTGAAACCATGTCGTCCATTTTAGGTTCAGACGAGGCGTACAGCAAGATATTGATTGTGCCGGAAGCTGGTACGGATATGGGAACGCTGAAAGCGGAATTAGAGGAAATCATGAACACGGAAGTATACTGGGTTTCATCCGTATACAGTGAAATATCTGTGGCAGCCGACGCTAGGCAGAAGTCGATGCCCTTTTACCTGATCAGCTTTTTCACGTTGACGATCAGTGCATTTATCATTTATAGCAGCTACAAAATCATTACGTCTGAACGGCTGCCCGTCATTGGCACATTCCGCAGTATTGGTGCAACTAGAAAGACGGTAAAAAATCTCTTAGTTGCTGAAAGCCTCATATACGGTGTATTCGGCAGCATTTTAGGCATTCCTTTAGGATTTTTCACGCTAAAACTAGTTCTGTATGGAATGAGTGATACCGCTTCTTATGGCATCCAAATTCCGATGGTAGTATCTGTAATGAACATTATAATTTCTGTCGGAGTTGCTATTACGGTTTCCGTTTTAGGCGCATATATCCCGATAAAATGCGCAAGTAAGTTACCCGTTAAGGATATTGTTCTCGGTGCAGCCCCCGAAAAGCATGTGTCACATGTGAAAATTCTGATATTCGGCTTTGCTCTGTTTGTCGTATCAATCATTTTGCCACGGATAACAAGCGGGAATATGCTCATGTTGGCTGGTGGCGCTTCATTACTTACATTGATTGTTGCAGCAATCATCGTTATTCCGCTCTTTATTACTGCGATTTCATATATTTTGGAAAAAGTTTACGGCGTATTGTTCGGCAATGTAGGTCGGTTTGCCGCCCGGAACTTACGCAGCAATAAGAACACCAATCAAAACACTACCCTGCTTTTTATCAGTATATCGGCAATAATCGTGATAAGCGTGGTCGGTAGCTTCGTAAGTGCCTATATTGGCGATGTTTTCCGTGACGCTACCCTTGACGGGTTTTCAGACGCTACGGTTAGTGCAGATTTTATAGCTGATGTCTGGGAGCTTGACACGGTAACGGAGGTATTGCCGATTTATGTTCTTGATAATTCCGTCCAGATAAATGGGAAGTCCTCCAGAGTAGAGGCAATAGACAATATTAGCCTTTATAATGAAATGTTTGCAATCAAGTACACGGGCGGTGAGCAAAGTCGGGTGGAAAGCTCTTTTGATACCGGACGCAATGCCATTATAAACAGCGACACAATAAGCGCAATGGGGGTAAGCATTGGTGATGCCGTCACACTAAGCGGAGCTTCCGGTTCTTTTGAATATACAGTAATTGGCGGATTCAAATCCAGAGCTAATGACGTAAATGTTGTCCTGCCGTCTACTTATGCTGTTAGTGATTTTGGAGCTGCTGATTATGGCTTCTTTGCTTACAAGGCAGATGATCCGGAAGCCGTTATGACACAAATCCGGGATATGCTTGGAGAGCAGCAGCATTGGAGCCGTACCGTGGAGGAATACACAAGCGACGCACAGGAAACGGTAAACACATTCCTTTCGCCCATGAACAAGCTGACGTATTTCATTCTTCTGCTTGCAACCGTTGGCGTAATCAACAACCTGTTAATCAATTATATCCAAAAAAAGCGTTCTATCGCCATGTACAAATCGGTTGGCCTTAGTAATGTTCAAAACATCCAAATGACCATGATCGAGGGCTTCTCAATCGGTCTGATCGGTGCATTGCTGGCTACGGCTGTATCTTATCTGGAAATTAAAACAGTATTCCTTGTAGCTGCACCAAAAATCGCAATGGAGCCAGAGCTTGAAATAGCAGCATTTTTAATCGCCGCCTTGATGGGTATTGCGATTACGCTGATCGGATCCGTTGTGCCAATTATCAAGGGCGCAAACATGAAGCTGGTGGAAGAAATTAAATCTGAGTAAAGAGAGGTGCTGAATATGAGCAGAAATAACAGTCTTATTGCCATAGAGGGGCAAAACATAGTCAAGCAATATCAGGTTGGTATTGTGGATACGCCCGTGCTAAAAAACATATCCTTGAAGATTTACCGAGGGGAATTTGTATCCATCATGGGACCGTCCGGTTCTGGGAAAAGTACGCTATTGTATATTCTTAGCGGTTTAGATAATCCCACTGGGGGAAATGTATTGATGAACGGACGGGATATTGCCGGATTAGATGATCATAAAAAGAGTATTATGCGGCGGCGTACTATCGGTTTTGTATTCCAGTTTTACAATCTCATTCCGAACTTGAATGTAGAAGAAAATATATTGCTTCCCGTACTGCTCGATGGAAAAAACATGAAAGACTATAAGCGACAGTTAAATGATATTTTGGAGATTGTCGGTTTGGCAGACAGAAGAAAACACACGCCGCGGGAGCTGTCCGGAGGTCAACAGCAGCGAGTGGCCATAGCAAGGGCGCTAATCAACAGCCCCGATATTCTCTTTGCGGACGAGCCAACGGGCAATCTTGACAGCACGACAGGAACAGAAATCATGGAATTATTGCAGGAAATCAACAGAGAAAACAATAAAACGATTATTATGGTGACACACTCTGGTGAGTCTGCATGGTACAGCAGCCGGACTATCCATGTTAAAGATGGAGAAATTGTCGTAAGTTAATTACATATACTTATTTAGCAAATCATCTAACTTTGATACGATTTGGTAAATGTATACATCAAAATCTGAATATAAATCGGTTTTTCCGTAAGCTCTAGAACCGCCAAGTACAATGGCGTCAACTTCTTCAAATTTCTTGAAGCGTTCGATTGTTTGGTTGAATAATAGGTCGTTCATTGGCTGCTCCTTTTTCATATAATTGTCATGGGTGCTTGCGCAAAGTATCGTAACTTAGTTGACTACATTTTCATCGGAGAGAATCTTCAATGAGATTTCCTTTAGCCTATTTAGATGTTCTAGAGTTACGGCAGAAATGTTTTTCAGATCACCTATTGAAAGAGCCTTATATATTTCTTTGTGTTCGTTAATAGCCTCCTCCATGCGGGTTTCAATTTTAAAAGAGTTAATTATAAAGGAACGTATGCGATATAAATTATTATCATAAATAGAATTAAATGTTTTGTTATTGGCGTAGCCTACGATTAGCGTGTGAAATAACTGATCGGAGTCTGTAAAAGATGCAGTGTCAGTCGTTGTATGAAATATTTGAATTTGTTTTTCCAGCTGTTCATTAAGATCTGCCAATAATTCCTGAGCTCTTGGCGTCTTGTACTCGGATGCAATTAAGTGAGTACAGTATACTTCAATTGCAGAGCGTAGCTGATATGTGTCAATTAAATCTTCCGGGGTCATTGTATGTAATTTAAAACCAATGCTGGGATATATATCGATAAAACCTTCTTGGCTTAGTCTTTGTAAGGCATCTCTTATAGGGGTACGGGAAATTCCCAGCTCTGCTGCAAGTTTAGATTCTGAATAATATACATTTTCCTGTAACCCCCCTGTAAGGATTTGTTTTTTTAAATAGTCATAAGACTGTTCTTGAAATCGTTTAAATGTTTTCATGATACCCTCCGCATTATATAAGTCAAAGCAAATATTGATTGATGCTTTGCTATTTTATCATATGTAGATTCATTCTGCTGCTTTTATTGTTCTTAGGAATTGTAGAGCAGGTGACAAATGGAAAAAATTCAATATTGTGTTTTTATACTAACATAAAGCAATACATAAAACAAGGGAAAACATGATACCAGACAGCAAGCAAATATTGAAAAAACGGAAAAAATGCAATGATATATATATCTATTAATGATAAATGTATGTGCGGATAACATAAAAATAGTTGTTAATATCTTGAAAAAATATATATTGTGCACATAAAAGAAAAAAAGATGTTGACTAGTATCCCGGTATGCAGTATACTGGTTCTTGAAAAGGATATTTTATAGAACAAGATGAAAGGTATGGGATGGCATGAGTATGGTTGGTTTTATAGGTTTGGGAATTATGGGAAGTCCAATGGCAAAGAATTTAATTGATAAGGGCTGTAAATTACTTGTGAATGATGTTGACCAATGTGCAGTTGAAAAGTTAGTGATGTATGGAGCTAAATATGCTTCACTTGAGCGTATTGGAACGGAATGTCAAATAATTTTCACAGTACTTCCGTCAGATGACATTGTAAAGGCGGTGATATGTGGAGAGGAAGGAATTGGAACAGTGATTAAGCCGGAAACAGTTGTAGTTGATTGCAGTTCTATTACGCCAACGCAAGCGAAGCAGTGTTCAGAGTTTTTACATGAACGAGGATGTGAGTATTTGGATGCTCCGGTAAGTGGCGGTGAACCTAAAGCAGTTGATGCGACATTATCAATTATGGTAGGCGGAGATGAAAAAACCTTTAATAAAGTCTTGCCATATTTATTAATGATCGGTGCATCAGCAGAATATATTGGTGGATCCGGGAGTGGGTGTATTACAAAGCTGGCAAATCAAATTATCGTTAATTTAACAATTGCTGCAGTTTCGGAAGCCCTTGTACTGGCAGCAAAGGCTGGAGTGGAGCCAAATAATGTGTATAAAGCTATCCGTGGAGGGCTAGCAGGAAGTGCTGTGCTTGAGGCTAAAGTGCCGCTCATGATACATCGTCAGTTTGAACCTGGAGGGAAACTGTCTATTAATTTGAAAGATATTAAAAACGTTATGGGAACGGCTCATGATATCAATGTGCCTTTGCCGCTTAGCAGTCTTCTGCTGGAGATCATGCAGACTTTAAAGGTTAAAGGGCATTTAAATGAGGATCATAGCGCGATTATCAAATATTACGAGGATCTTGCAGATATACAAATTGATCGGGGTATTAGCAGAGGAGATAATGATGCAAGAGAAAATTGATATATCCATCTTAGAGGAACTTCCAAAAGTTGATGAAGCTTATGTGGATTTATTATTGAACAAAGGGCTAAAATTGTTAAACCGTAAAATAGTAGCATTAGATGATGATCCCACAGGTGTGCAAACTGTACATAATGTTAGTGTTTACACAGATTGGATGGAGGAATCAGTTTTAAGGGGCTTTACGGAAGAAAATTCGTTATTCTTTATTTTGACAAATTCGCGCAGCTTTTCAAAAGACAAAACAATATCCGAGCATCGGATATTGGCTAAAAATATTGTAAAGGCATCTAAATCTACAGGAAAAGAATTTGTTATCATAAGCCGCAGTGATTCCACGTTAAGAGGCCACTATCCGATGGAGACGCAGGTGTTAAAACAAGAAATTGAAATGTTCACAAATATCCGTTATGATGGAGAAATTATTTTTCCTTTTTTTAAAGAGGGCGGCCGATTTACCATTGACAATATACATTATGTCAAAGAAAATGACGTTCTTGTACCTGCGGCGCAGACGGAATTTGCAAATGACAAAACATTCGGATATACGTCTTCTCATATGGGAGAGTGGTGTGAGGAAAAAAATCAGGGGGCTTATAAAGCATCTGATATGGTTTACATTTCTTTGGAAAAAATAAGAGCATTGGACATTGAATATATATGCAAACAATTAATTCAGGTAAAGGATTTTAATAAAGTCATTGTGAATGCGGTAGATTATGTAGATGTGAAGATTTTTATGATTGCTTTTATTAAGGCGCTATCTGAGAGAAAAGAATTTATATTTCGCTCAGCGGCAGCCGTAACGAAAGTTCTTGGTGGTATTGCTGATAAGCCGCTTTTATCTCGCAATGAGTTGATTGGGAAAGATCATAAGAATGGTGGAATTGTACTCATCGGATCCCATGTGATGAAAACTACCAGACAGCTGGAGGAATTGCGAAGCTGTTCATATCCTATTGAATTTATTGAATTTAATCAGCATCGTATAGTCGAAGAATTAGGGTTGGAAAAGGAAGTCGAGCGTGTACTTAAGATTGCTGAAGCTAATATTGGAAATGGTAAAACAGTAGTCGTTTATACCAGAAGGGAACGTTTTGATCTGGATACAGATGATAAGGAAAAGCAATTGAAGATATCTGTACAGATATCAGATGCAGTTTCTAGTATCATTGGAAAGTTAAACGTGCGTCCTGATTTTATTATTGCAAAGGGAGGTATTACTTCTAGTGATGTGGGAACAATAGCACTGAAGGTGAAAAGAGCTTTGGTTATGGGGCAGATAGCACCGGGAATTCCTGTATGGATGACGGGAGATGAAAGCAAATTCCCAGGATTACCTTATGTGATATTTCCAGGTAATGTGGGAGAAGATTCGACTTTACGTGAAATTGTGGAGCTATTCATTGCAGTCTAGTGGAGGCAGTTAAATGGAAAGAAATGAGAAGTTACATATCGTTAATACTTCTGTAGAGAGAATGGAGGTTTGGGATAAGGTTACTGGGCGGGCAAAATATGGTGCTGATTTGAAGTATCCGAATATGCTTTATGCAAAAGGTGTTTATGCTCAGTATGCCCATGCAAAAATACTAAGCATTAATACATCTGCTGCAGAGGCTATTCAAGGGGTTGTCTGTGTCATAACGGCAAAGGACATTCCTGGTCTTAAGGTAATTGGAGAATTAGTAAAGGACCAGTTTGTCATGGCTTTAGATAAAACAAGAACCCTTGGCGATGTTGTTGCAACCATAGCGGCTGAAACAATGGAAATTGCAGAGGAGGCAGCCGGTCAGATTAAGGTTGAATATGAAATACTTGAGACGTTATTTACCATGGAAAAGGCTTTGGAAAGTGAAGAATTGGTTACTGAGGACTATCCGGGAAACATTTGCAGCCAGTGCCAAACACAGAAGGGCGATGTCGATCAAGGCTTTTCAAAATCAGATGTGATAATTCAAACTGAATATTCAACGCAGTTTGTGGAACATGCATATATTGAGCCCGAAGCAATTGTAACGGTACCTGAAAATGATGGTAAGAAATTGACTATTTATGGATCCATGCAGAACCCCTATATGGTAAGACAATCTGTATGCCGATCTTTGAATATCCCTTTAGCTAAAGTTAGCACTGTTCAAAGCACTTTGGGAGGGAGTTTTGGAGGAAAACTAGAAAGTGCGGAACCACCTGCTGTCCGTGGAAGCCTGATTTCATTAATGACCAATAGACCGGTAAAGTACGTCTTGAGTAGGGAAGATTCGATCCGTGAGACCCATAAAAGACACCCATTTAATATAAAATTTAAACTAGGTGCTGATAAAGAAGGAAACCTTAAAGCACTTTGTGCGGATGCCATGGCGGAATCAGGAGCCTATGTGGTTATGTCCGGTGGAGTCATCTGGAAAGCAGCAACTCTGGGGGCAGGACCGTATAAAATTGACAATCAATTATATAGAGCCAGAGCAATCATGACTAATAATATCCAAACAGGGTCAATGCGAGGGTTTGGAACGCCCCAAGCAATTTTAGGCATGGAAAATGCAATGGACGAGCTGGCCTATAAACTTGGCATATCCCCGTATCAACTTCGTCGTAAGAATGTGTTGCATTCAGGAGATACATCACCTTGTGGTGACATTTTGGATACTCATGTTGTATCGGTTCTTGAGGTGCTAGATAAAGCCGCTGAAGCTATTGATTTTGATAGAAAATATGAAAGATATTCAAAAGAGAATAGCGGATATATTCGCCGTGGTATGGGAATCGCCTGTAGTATGCGGGGAGTCAGTTTTGGAGCAGAAGGACTTGATGTCAGCCGCGTATATATTGAAGTGGAAATTGATGGCAGCGTGCTTGTGTCGATTGGACTTACAGAGCAGGGGCAGGGGCTTAGAACCGTTATGGCACAAATAGCAGCAGAAGCCTTGGGAGTCAGTTTGGAAAGAATTACTATGAATGTGGCTGATTCTAGCAGGGCACCAGATTCGGGGGCGACAGTTGCTTCTAGGGGAACCTTTATGGGAGGGAATGCTATTATTAATGCATCAGATCAAATAAAAGATACGATTTCCGGTGCTTTAGCAGAACACTATGGTGGAAACAAGGAAAACATACAATTTATCAATGATTATGTTTACGTGGAAAACCAACAGATGACCTTTTCGGAAGCAGTTGCTTGTTGTTATTCAAGGGGCTATACACCGATCAGTATAGGAACATTTTCAAATTATCCCCTGAACTGGGATGAAGCCAAGGGATATGGGCAGCCGTTTGCTACATATACCTATTCCTGCCATGCTGCGGAGGTTGAAGTGGATTTGGGTACTGGCAAAGTGGAAATCATTAAACTGGTGGGTTGTCATGATGCCGGAAGGACGATCAATCCTGAAATGGCTAAAGGACAAATATACGGAGGGCTTGTGATGGCATCTGGGATGGCACTAACAGAAGATTTGGCCATTAGTCATGGGAGAATAAAGAATTTGAATTTAGATAACTATATTATTCCTACGATGATGGATATACGGGAGTCAGAGGTTATACTAGTAGAAAATCCAGATCAAAGAGGTCCATTTGGTGCTAAATCACTTGGAGAGCCTTCCATCGAGCCTTCAGCAGGAGCGATACTTTGTGCGATCAATCATGCGCTGGGTGGAAAGCACAGGATTAGAAATTTACCGGCAGATTTAGATACAGTATTTTTTGCAGGAAGGAAGGTGATGGCGGATGAGATGTAAAGGCTATTACAGAGCAGAAACAATCACTCAAGCTTTAGAATATGGAGAAAAACAAAACAAAGATTGTGTTTTTGTGGCCGGTTGTACTGATGTTGCAGTAGCCTCCAGAGAAGATAACCGTTACTTGAATCAATGGGTCATTGATATTTCCCAGATTAATGAACTGAAATATATTCATGAATCTGAAGCTCATTTGCATATCGGTAGTGGGGTGACTCATACGGAACTTGCAAACAGCTCATTAATTTGGCAATATGCACAGATTTTAGGGCTTGCATCTGCCGCCGTAGGTTCACCCCAAATTCGTAATCGTGGGACTATTGGAGGAAATATAGCCAATGCATCACCGGCTGCGGATACTCTACCGGCATTATCGGCACTAAGGGCACAGGTGGTTTTGATGAAAGGCAGCATGAGGAGAACGCTTTCTTTATATGATGTCATCAATCAGCCTTATAAGAGTGCCTTAGAACCTGGTGAACTTATCAAAGAAATTATTGTTGATAAATTACCGGATGCAAAGTCCTTGTTTTACAAAGTGGGAAGGAGAAATGTATTATCCATATCGCGGTTATCCATTGCAGCAGTAATCATACAAAGCTGCGATTGTATCATAAAAGATATTCGCATATCTGTGGGCAGCGTTTTTCCAAAACCTATGTTATTTGAAGAGATTCATCAATTGTTTCTCGATAAAAAACCTGATAGAGAAACCATTTCTATTGCCGCAAAAAAATTGTCAGATAAAATACCTGATATTTCTGGTATTCGTACTTCCACAGAATATAAGCAACCAGTAACCCAGATTCTTTGTAACCGGATATTAAATCAAATGATGGAGAAAGACGATGGAGAACAATGAAGCACATGAAATCAAATTTACTTTAAATTTTAAAACGGTAACGGTTATAGCTAAAGCACAGATGCGGTTGATTGATCTAATCCGGGAGAACTTTGATCTGACCGGAACCAAAGAAGGGTGTGGGATTGGTGAATGCGGGGCATGTACGATAGTCTTTGATGGTGTAGCTGTCAATGCCTGTCTTGTTCTGGCCGGGCAAGTAAATAATAAAGAAATCCTAACGATTGAGGGTTTGAGTGAGTTGGAAATTGGCATGGTTTTGCAGAAATGCTTTGTAGAAGAGGGTGCTGTACAATGTGGTTATTGTACACCGGGGATGCTTATGAGTGCTTACGCTCTGTTGATGCATAATCCATCACCATCAAAAGAAGATATTCGTCTGGCTTTATCAGGAAATTTGTGCAGATGCACGGGCTATATACCGATAATCAATGCTGTTAACAAGGCAACAAGGGTTTTAAGTAATAAGATTTGAATTTGAATAAAAGGGGTGAAAACTATGCCGGAATTAAAACCAATGCTAGAATTAAAAGGAATATGTAAGAGCTTTGGAAATTTTAAGGCAAATGATCAAATTGATTTAAAAATTTATCCGGGCGAGGTTCATGCTGTCTTAGGAGAGAATGGAGCCGGTAAAAGCACATTGATGAATATCATTTATGGTATGTATCAGCAAGACGAAGGCAGCATAGAAAAAGATGGGAAAACCATCTATATTAAGTCTCCCAGAGATGCCATGAAATATGGTATTGGTATGGTTCATCAGCATTATATGCTCGTAAATGTGTATTCGGCTGCAGAAAATGTATTTCTTATGGGAAATGATCCATGGTGGAAGTTAAAGAATAATAATGAGATTGAATCAACGCTCGATGAACTAGGGAAAAAATACGGATTGGAGGTGGATGTTCATTCCCCGATAGGCAAATTAAGTATCGGTATGCAGCAAAGGATAGAGATACTTAAATTACTCTATATAGGTGCTGACCTACTTATATTAGATGAGCCTACAGCAGTATTGTTGCCCCAAGAATGTAATATGCTGTTTGATACAATTGAAGTCCTGGTTAAGCATGGTAAAAGCATTATTTTCATTAGCCATAAGCTGGATGAAGTCATGCATATCAGCCAAAGAATTACAGTTCTAAGCAAAGGTAAAGTCGAAGGGGAAATGATGACTAAGAATGCGGATAAGTCCAAAATCATTAAAATGATGGTGGGATCTGATATGGAAGCTCCCATTTTGGAAAAGAAGCAGTTCCCCGATGAAAAGAAAGAGGAAGTTGTCAGGCTTAAGGACGTTAAGGCAAAAGATGAACGTGGTGTTAGTACTCTAAATGGTGTTTCATTTTCTATCAATAAAGGAGAAATTGTAGGAATTGCCAGTATGGAAGGTAACGGGCAGGCTGAGCTCGCAGAGGTTATTACTGGGGTGCGTAAGGTTGAATCGGGAAAGATATACATTCGAGGTACGGAAATTAGTACGATTACGGCAAAAGATTTTATTGATAATGACATAGCTTATGTGCCTTCTGACCGCAATGAGGTTGGTACGGTTAAAGATTTTCCTATTTACGAAAACTGGATACTTCGTTCAAAGGAGCCGCCGAAGAAACATAAACTGTTGGATTATTTGAAAATAAAAGATCAAGCAAAAAAAGCGATTGACGATTATGATGTCAGAACAACAGGAATTAATGCCCGAACAGGAAATTTATCGGGAGGAAATCTCCAGAAATTAATTTTGGCAAGGGAATTAAATAAAACGCCTCAGGCCATTGTATGTTCATATCCCACCAGAGGACTTGATATTAAAGCGTCATGGTTTATCCGGGCAAAGGTTATGGAAATGAGAGATATGGGGATAGGAGTGCTGTTAATCTCTGGTGATATGGAGGAGCTTTTTGCATTGGCTGATCGGTTAATCGTCCTATATCGAGGGGAAGTGGTAGCAGAAGTGCTCCCCCAAGATGTTACAGTATATGATGTAGGCAGAATGATGATGGGAGTGCGAGAATCATGATAAAGGGAATAAAATCTAAGATAAATGAAGAGCTTTTTACAAAATTATTTAAATTTTCGATGATTATTCTGGCAGTCATTGCGGCATTATTAATTGGCTCTGTGTTTATTCTGGCAATGGGTGTCAGTCCGCTTGAAGCATATAAACAGATGTTGGTGCAGCCATTTCTAAGCACGCAATCCATCGGTGAAATCATCGCAAAAGCGACGCCATTGATTATAGTAGGTGTCGGTGTTGCTTTTGCTGCTAATGGAGCTTGTAATAATCTGGGCGGTGAAGGTCAGCTTTATATGGGCGCTCTGGGTACAATTATTATCACCACCTCCGATTGGGTGAAAAATCTTGGCATAGTTGGTATTATTCTCGGCATGCTTGCGGGAACGTTATTTGGAGCCATTTGGGGTGGTATTGCCGGTTATTTTAAAGCTTATTTTAAATCAAGTGAGCTTATCACAACATTAATGTTGAATTATATTGCAGTTTATATCATTGGATGGCTTGTTCATGGTCCGTTGATGGATTCCGGCGGGATTAACCCCCAATCTGAAAAGATAGCGAGTAATATGCACCTAGCGAAATTATTCACAGGATCTAGGGCACATATAGGGATATTCATTGCTCTGGCCTGTATCTTATTCTATTGGATTGTTCTTAAGAAAACTCGTTTTGGTTACAATCTTCGTGTTGTAGGGATTAGTACAAAAGCAGCAATGTATTCTGGTATTAGCACGTCTTCATATTATTTTAAAGGAATGGTTATTGCTGGAGCATTTGCTGGATTAGCAGGATCCATTGAAGTTTTTGGGGTGCAATTTAAATTGATTGAAAATATGGTTTCTGGAATTGGCATAACCGGAATGGTTGTTGCCTTACTTGGTCTTTTACACCCAATGGGAATATTAGTTGCGGCCATATTGATGTCTAGCCTAACCACTGGAGCTGAAATCATGCAGGTGGCCAGTGGGGTGCCGACGACACTTGTAAGTATTTTACAAGGTCTGATTGTATTATTTGTATTATGCAGCTTTAGTATTAAAAGAAAAAAGAAAGTCAAAGTCATACATGAAGGAGGGGTATAACGATGCTGAATATGACATTTATAACAGCCTTGCTGACCGCATCAATTCGAATGACGGTACCGATATTGTATCCAGCAATTGGTGAAGCTGTTGCGGAGCGGTCTGGCGTCATGAATATCGGATTAGAAGGTCAGATGCTTATCGGGGCTTTTGTGACACTGATTACCTATAATTCTACAGGAAATATAGCAATTGGTATTATTCTCGGTGGGCTTGCCGGAGCTATTTCCTCGTGTATTGTTGCTTTTGTGGGTGTATCAAGAAATCAACCGCAGGCGGTTGTAGGATTTATGTTCAACCTGTTTGCAGCAGGCGTTACCAGTTATCTTTATCGTGTACTATATGGCGCAAGCGGTGTTTCTCCTACAGTAGAAATGATAAACCCTATTAAAATTCCTTTGTTATCATCTATTCCGATAGTTGGACCAATTTTATTTGAACAGGACATGTTGACTTATTTGGCATTTATACTCGCTTTTGCCGTTGGATTTGTAATGTATAAGACCAAATTTGGCCTTCAGATACGTTCTCTCGGTGAAAATCCCAGAGCAGCCCAATCTTGTGGAATTAATGTCATAAGAATTCGTTGGGGCACGATTGCTTTTAGCGGCTTTATGGCAGGCCTTGGGGGTGCATTTTTAACCGTAGGTATTGTTGGACGTTTTATGGAAAATATTAGTGCTGGAAGAGGGTTTCTTGCTTTGGCGGTATGTATACTTTGTCATTGGAATCCGGTGTATTCTATTATCGGAGCCTTTGGATTTGGGTTTGTCAATGCATTTCAGCTGCGTTTACAGGCACTTGGGGTTGGGATCCCGTATCAGTTACTTTTGATGCTTCCTTATGTTGCCGCTTTATTGGGCTTGGCATTTTTGGGTCGGAATATGAAGGGCCCGAAGACAGTAGGTGCTGTTTATGAAAAAGAAGGACGCTAGTAAGGGGGAGAGATAATGGCCTATATAGAATATGAAATGAAAACAGCTTCACAGATAGCCGAGTTGGCGGAGAAAGGAGAAGCTATTGCCGTACTGCCCGTAGGAGCAATTGAGCAGCATGGACCACATTTGCCGGTGGGAACTGATTATTTAATCAGTAGTGAGTATGCCCGAAAAGCTCTGGGGAAGGTATCGTTACAGACAGAGTATTTACTGTTACCACCGATAATCTATGGACTTAGTATTGAACACATACACTTCCCAGGAACAATTACTTTGTCCGCTGAAACTTTCCTACACATGCTTGTCGACATTGGCGAGTCTCTGTTGAGAACTGGAATCAAAAAACTTGTAATTATTAACGGGCATGGAGGGAATAATCATATTATTCAGATAGGCCTACGGGAGCTAAAGCTAAAAGGTATGAAGTCTTATTTCATAAATACGGACCGAATGATGGAACGGCTAGGGGCAGGCTGCCATTCAATACATGCTGACAAGATAGAAACTAGTGTCATGATGGCGTTGTATCCCGAAAATGTGGAAGAGTCAATGATTACACCTGATTTGGATAAATCTATGGAGTGCTGGGATAAAATTCTTGATAATAGAGGAGATATTATTGAAACTTGGTTAACTAAGGATTTTGCTGTCGATGGAGTCATTGGAAATCCTAGTGAAGCTTCAAAGGCATTTGGAGAAGAGTGGATTGACGGTATGGTAGAGCAAATCAGCACAGCACTGGAACTTGTAGCAAAGGCGGAATGATGCCTTGTGAATAAATTTACTAAAATAGTCTAGGAGGTTAATAATGAAAAAGGCAAGGATTTTATCAATGGTAGTGGTAGCGGTAATGGTATTGAGTATGTTAAGTGCCTGTTCGGGCTCTAGCGAGACATCAACGAATCAGACAGAAAGTGAAGCAACAGAACAAGTAACAGAGAAAACGACGGAACCATCAACTGATGGAACTGAGTCAATTGACTCGGGAACAAGTATAACAAAGATAGCTATGCTATTGCCGGGAGTTATTACGGATCAATCATGGAACACGACTGCTTATGAAGGTCTGATGCAGTTAAAGGATTTAGGCTATGAGACGGCATATACAGAAAATGTGCAGACTGTCGATATTGAGGCGGCATTTAGAAACTATGCACAGCAAGGGTATGATTTGATTATCGGTCAAGGATCCCAGTTTGGGGATGCCGCAATCATTGTAGCAGAAGATTTTCCCGACACTTATTTCTTTGTATATGGAAAAGAAGCCTCAGATGTATATCCGGATAATGTAGGCTGGGTTGACAGTAAGACTTATGAAGGCTCCTTTATGTGTGGAGCATTAGCGGCGCTTATGAGTGAAAGCGGTATAATCGGATATGTTGGAGGCGAAGAATCTGCCGGACAGTTAAGTATGAAAAATGCTTATATACAAGGTGCAGAGTATATTAATGAGGATATTGATGTCGTATATGTTATGGCAGGTACCTTTGACGACCCTGCATTAGGCAAAGAAGCAGCTATGGCTCAATTTGAGCAGGGTGTTGACGTTATCATGCAGAGTGCAGATAATACTGGTCTTGGGGTTGTTGAGGCGGCAAAGGAAGCGGATGTTTATATCATAGGATACGGTTCGGATCAGAATCATTTAGCGCCAGAGCTGTTCTTGACATCATTATTGGAAGTTGTACAACCGGTTATAGTCAATCAAGCTACGCTTATTGAAAATGGTGAATTCGGTGGTGTTTACCGCCCCGATTGGGCAGGTGAGGAGGTTATACTGGCAGACTTTGGCACAGCTGTACCGGAAGCTGTCATTACGGAATTAAATACCCTAAGTGATAAAATTATTTCAGGAGAAGTTGAAATAATTGAATCTTTTGAACAATAAAAGTATTTCATAATCATAAAGGAAGATGCACATGAGAAATTTAAATGTTAATTTTTGTGGAGTAGATTTTGTCAATCCATTTACAGTTGCCGCATCTCCGTCTTCAGACAGCAGAGATAAGGTTGAACGGGCGTTAGAGAAGGGGTGGGGAGGTATTGTGTTTAAAACGACATCTCTGCCGGAATATTCGCCTTCTCTGGCAAAACCGTATATGGCAGGATTGCCTTTTATGGGAAAACCGCAATCTGCATTTTATAATATTGATTTAATTTCAGAACGTACGATTTATGAAATACAGCAAGACATTACTTATTTTAAAAGTCAGTATCCTGACCGCGTACTTATTGGCAGTATTATGGCTTCACGTTATGAAGACTGGGTAAAGCTGGTTGAGTGTCTAGAAGACGCCGGAGCAGATATGATTGAGTGTAGCATGTCATGTCCTCAGGGTGAGCATAGTATTAGAGGAGATTCTCAGCAAGCTTCAAATAATATTCCTGCGGCAAACCGCCAATTAATGAAAGAAACGACCAAATCGATTAAAGATTCGATACGAAAAAAGACACCATTGATTGTAAAGCTGACACCAAATGTGACTGATATCATAGATATTGCTTTGGGAGCCAGCGAGGGCGGTGCAGATGCGGTCTGTGCAATCGATACAGTAAGAGGCTTTATTGGAATTGATTTAGACACAGGTTATCCCAGATTAAATAATAATGGCTATTCCACTTGGGGCGGTCTGTCAGGACCGGCAATAAAGCCCATAGCCATGGGCTGTATATCGAAAATAGCTAAAGTGCTGAGCATTCCGGTAGCCGGGGTTGGCGGAATATCGACATGGCAGGATGCCGCAGAGTTTATTTTACTAGGTGCAAAAAACATACAGGTATGTACAGCTATATCCCGATACGGCTTTGGTATGGTGGAGGATTTGTGTAAGGGACTTAGTGGCTATATTGAGCAAAGGAACTACGAATCTATTGAGGTCATGGCTGGTCAATCCTTAAAATATATTTTGGATCATTCACAGTTGGATCTAAACAATAAAGTGTTATGCACGATTGATGAAAAAACTTGTATTCGCTGTGGTTCTTGTGTAAGAGCCTGTTGGGATGCGGGGTTTGGAGCCTTAAGCCAGGACAAAGGATTATTTCCACAGATCAACAAAGATATCTGTCCAGGCTGTGGTGTCTGTCAGTCTGTATGTGCAAAAAACAGTATAACGCTACAGTGAGGATTAAAGAATCTGCAGGAAAAGGAAACATCTTTTTCTGCAGGTTTACTCAAAGGAAAGGATGTTTATTATACGGAATCGGCTATTAATAAAAAAAGTACATGCTTATGGGCCAAAAGATATGGGTATTGTTGATATTGCTATTGATGGAGAGAAAATAACAAATATTCAAAGAGAGATTCCGACCGATGGAGATTTGGTTATTGACGGCACCGATAAGATTATTATTCCGGGAGTTATAGAAACCCATGCCCATATGCTACTTCCTTTTGGAGGAACTCAAACAATGAATGATTTCTATGATGGTACACTGTCCGGCGCCTATGGTGGTGTAACCACACTAATTGATTTCGCTGATCAAAAAAAAGGGTTCAGCATATATGATGCATTATCCAATAGAATTCGTCAGGCTGAAAATAAATGTATCGTCGATTATGGATTTCATTTGACATTAACAGATATAAACAAAGAGACTTTATCGGCTATCCCTGATTTAGTTAATAAAGGTTTTACTTCCTTTAAATTTTATACGACTTATTCTAATGAAGGGCTATATGTTTCGGATAGAGATCTTAAAAAAGCCTTTAAGGTCATTGCCAGATGCAATGCTCTGGCTACCGTCCACGCAGAAACCGAAACAATGATTATGGAGTCGACAAACCGATTGTTACGTGAAGGTCATACAGATATATCTTTTTTTTCCAAAAGCAATCCCAATGAGTCAGAAGCAGCGGCAATTTACCGGATGGTTCAAATAGCAAAAGAAACTGGCGTTCGCCTGCTCATACGTCATATTTCCAGTAAAAGCGGAGCTGAAATAGTTGAACAGGCTCAGAAAGAAGAATTTCCTGTTTATGGCGAAACCTGTCCTCACTATTTATATTTTACTAGAGAGGTATACAGTGGTGATAAGGGGAGCGAATATATCGTATATCCGCCTATTCGGGGTGCTAAGGACAAAGAATACCTATGGAAATTGCTACAAGGAAATGCTGAATTGACGATTGGAACCGATGACTGTGCCTTTTATTTGGAACAGAAACACATTTCGGATAAATTTTATGAAATTCCAGGAGGTATGCCTGGGATTGAGACACGTTTGGCAGTCATGTACGAGCTTGGAGTTATGCAAAGGCAGATAGATATACAACGGCTAGCCTGTTTAATCAGTGAGATACCGGCAAAGCTTTATGGTATTTATCCTCAAAAAGGCTGTATTCGTGTCGGTAGTGATGCAGATCTTGTTGTTATAAATCCAAGAAGTGAACATGTCATTACGGCAAATAAACTTCATGAAAAAAGTGATTATACACCTTTTGAAGGCTTGCAAGTCCATATGAATATTGATGAAGTGATAAGCCGTGGAAGGAGAATATTTGTGGATGAAAAATGTACTGTGGAAGCGGGAAGTGGAAGACTTATCCATCGTACATGTTAAAGGAGCAAGGGATGAAAACAACCTATAAAAATGCTGTTATTATTACAGGGAATATATCACAGCCATTTATTAAAAGTGGCTATTTAAGTGTAGATGAATCGGTGATTTGCCGCATTGGACGAATGTCAGATCTAGAAATTGATGCAGGTGAATGCGTCATTGATTTGCATGGGAAAATTATTTCCCCAGGAATGATTAGCACTCACTGCCATTTTTATGGTCAGTTTGTGCGGGGATTGTCTATTAAACAACCGATTTTAAACTGGCAGCAGGTACTTTCACGTATGTGGTGGCGGGTGGATAAAGCCCTTGATGAAGAAATGATTTATTATAGTACTATGATGGGACTTATTGAGGGGTTGAAATGTGGCACAACAACTTATTTTGATCACCATGCAAGTCCAAACTGCATTGATGGAAGCTTAGACATTATTCAGGAAGCAATGACTAGGGCGGGTGCTAGGGGATGCCTTGCTTATGAAGTTTCGGATCGGGATGGTAAGGAGAGGGCAGATGCCGGACTCAGGGAAAATGAACGGTTCATAAGAAAAAACAATCTGACGCTTACTGAGCAAAATCAATTTAAAGGTTTAATTGGCATGCATGCTTCTTACACGATTGGTAGAGAAACACTTGAAGAATGCAGCGAAAAAGGTAGGGGACTAGACTGCGGCTTCCATATTCATGTAGCTGAAGCAAAAGCTGATATATCTGACAGCTATAAGCTGTATGATCAGCATGTAGTTGAGCGTCTGGCTAATGCAGGTATTCTTGGTGATAATTCTATTGCAGCTCATTGTGTTCATATAGGTGAAAATGAAAGGAAAATATTAAGGAATACAAGAGTCACTGTAGCTCATAACTGCCAATCTAATATAAATAATGCGGTAGGCATAGCTCCTGTCGGCGCTATGCTTAATGAAGGTGTAAGAGTCACACTAGGAGGTGATGGTTACAGCTATGACTTGTTCAATGAGCTTGGGTTTGCCGCCATTATGCAAAGACTTGATGCAAAAAGTCCTGCGGCATTTTCGGCAGATCAGATCTGGAAACTCGGCTTCATGAATAGTCAAATATTGGCAAACCAAATTTTTGGATATCCGTTAGGAATACTTAAAATAGGTGCGCTTGCCGACTTTGTTGTGCTTGATTACAATCAGCCGACACCTTTATATAAAGAAAATATCTTATCTCATTTACTATCTGGGATGGGCGCTCATGTGGATACTGTTGTTATTGATGGAAAGGTGGTGGTGAAAGAAGGCAAATGTACGATGCTTGATGAAAAAGAAATATTTCAAAAATGCAGACACCATGCCAGACGACTTTGGGAAAAATTTTAACAAGGAGGTAAAAATGTTAAGAAAAGATAGAGAAGAACAGCTGATTGATTTATGCCAAAAGTTGATTCAGACACCAAGCTACAGTGGGCTTGAGAACAAAGTTGTAGATGAAATACAAATGTTTTGTGAAAATGCAGGCTATAGTGATGTACGATTGGATAAGTATGGAAACTGCGTTTGCCATATACGCGGCAAACGAAATGGTCCTGTACTGCTATTTGATGGTCATATGGATACAGTTCCCGTTCCAGACGAGAGCATGTGGAGTCATAACCCTTTTGGTGGAGAAATTGTGGATGGCAAAATGTATGGACGCGGCACTACTGATATGAAAGGCGCACTGTCAGCAATGTTGTGTGCAGCATCGTATTTTGCCAAAGATTGTGATTATGATTTTCCAGGTGATATTTATGTGGCAGGCGTCGTTCATGAAGAATGTTTTGAAGGTGTGGCAGCCAGAGAAATCAGTGCCTATGTAAAACCGGATTATGTGATTATTGGTGAAGCTTCTGAATTGAATATAAAGACCGGTCAAAGAGGTCGGGGAGAATTAGTTATTGAAACTTTTGGCATGCCGGCTCATTCGGCTAATCCGAAAAAAGGCGTAAATGCGGTCTATAAAATGTGCCATATCATTGAAGCAATTAAATACATTCAGCCTGATTACCATTCGGTATTGGGAGAAGGAATTTTGGAGCTTACAGATATTAAATCATCACCTTATCCGGGTGCCTCGGTAGTGCCGGATTATTGTCGGGTGACCTATGATAAACGTCTTTTAATTGGTGATACTAAAGAAAATGTCATTGCTCCCATACAACACGTAATAGACAAGTTAATGGAAGAGGATCCACAGTTGAAAGCCAGAGTGTGCTTTTCTACAGGCAGAGAAACGTGCTTTACAGGCAACTGGATTTGTGGAGAGAGATTTTTCCCAGGCTGGCTCTTTGCGGCTAATGAGCCTTTTGTGCAGACCATCCTTAACAAACTTACAACGATGGGATTCAAGCCAGAAATCACGCAATATAATTTCTGTACTAATGGAAGCCATTATGCGGGTGAAGCGGGGATAAAAACTATTGGCCTTGGTCCCTCAAGAGAAAACCTTGCACATATTATTGATGAATATATTGAAATTGACCAATTACTTAAAGCGGCGGAGTGCTATTATGGGATTATGGAAGTTTTGTTGAAATGAGAAGATATAGGAAATGGGGGCTGTTGCTACTGATCTGCCCCCATTTCCTATATCTCAGATTGTAGACAAACTATATTTCTATAATTTCTTTATTCAGTTATTGTATAAAAATACAAGACACCAGATATTTTGTGATATCTGGTGTCTTATTGACTCGTTCTCAAATTGATATTTAC